>ULYM01002083.1_pt1 | contig 89290 bp, 75 predicted proteins | sample 1962141 | NCBI WGS metagenome assembly ULYM01 (sample SAMEA4835862, study PRJEB28245) | human gut metagenome | biome: gut microbiome; material: fecal sample | place: Denmark | collected 2008
TGTATTTATTACAAATGAAGGACTAGCTATATGTAGTGTTACATCCTTCAGGTCATTATCACATATGGAACCTGTATATAATTGGGTAAAACTGACATTTGGCGTATGCACAACAGATAACAAGGTACTATCAAAATCAGGCATAGGAACTTCAGAAATACATATATTTTTCTTTTGACACTCTTTGAATATTTCATTGTCTTTGGGCAAGATTTTGATGCAACTTGAAGTTGGATCTACTTCCCAATTTACCCAAACTGTTGATTGGTTATAGTTACAGGTATCTTGCTGCTGCCATTGATTTAAGCCTAACCATTTCTTCATAAAGTCCCAATGTTTTTTCAGATCGATATCATATTTATATTGTCCAGCATCTACATCTACCAATGGAACAATGAAAATATAAGCAATATCATAAAACCAAACAACACTTGTACAATAGGGTGTATTCTGTATGTTATGTTGATTGTTTAGGAATACATCCAAAATAGGTTGCCTGAAAATAGGTTTGTCACAAGGAAGATTCATCAACCAAATTGAAGGCAATGTATCTGGCATAAAATCTTTCGATTTTATCCATTCTATGGTATTTTTGAAATGTGGCAGCTCACAGGTGGGCAACATATCTATGACTATCTTGCATAAAGCCTTGTACATTTGCTCATTGACAACAGGTGATTTTAGTTCAAAGTGATGAACAAAAGGCTTTGTCGTATCTATTGAATCCGCAATATCTTCTTTCATCAAATACATAATAGGATCACCTTTAGTGTCAGGAACGATTATAAAATCTTTACCCACAACCTTAGCGGCTTTCGTTGTTCCTTTTCGTGGAATACGAAATATAGAACGACGAAAATCCATAAGTATGCGGAATTGATCTTCAACCATAGCTAAGTCATGATTACAAGTGTCGCACTCTTCATAACAAAATAGAAGTTTGTTTCCTAAAGCATCTTGAATAGCATGAGCTATTTTTTTGAATGATACACTTGGAACAGATTTGCCACAAAAACGACAGATTCGCTTATTCTCATCTGGTTCGCCAATCCACTCTTCAAGTTCATCATAACCAAATGAAAACATTTCAAACATTATATTCATTTGGTTATAATGGCTGAAAATATGATTATGAAGAGTTGCATTGTATGGGTTACCGTCTTTTATTGCCCTCAAATAGTCTATAGCTGTTTTTCTCTCTACAACAGAAGTCTTCTCTTCGTCAAAATAATAAAAGAAATCACCATCAGTAAGTCCTTTCAAGAAGCCCATCAGTTTACGAATGTGAGATTTAGAAGCTTTGTCATATTTGTTTTGTAGAGCTAATAAAGCAGTTCTTGTTTTATCACAAACTTCTATTCTTGCTCCAGTATGACGTAAATCCAGAATTTTACATTGTGACATCAGCGTTTTTTCTATTTCTGATATCATCACTCCATCGGTGTCGCTATATATAATTCGTTTTTTTTGTAATTTGGAATACAGGATAACCTTTAACTGTGCCATACTTTTTTCTTGCCGTTTTAAAAACTTATAATGTGATAATTAACTTTTTATCAATTATCATTTATACGCCCCATCCTTCGCCTCAAATATCACACTCGGCTCTATCACTTCCACCGTGTGCCATGCACCTTTTGGTATCTGACATCCATACTTTGCCTCCGCTGGGCAAAGCTGAATGCGTTGCACCTCGCGATACTCTACTTTCCGTGTTACATCCTGCGCATCTATAGTCATAGGCAAGGCTTCAGGTGCATTCTTCTCGTATGTCACTACCTCCTCATATATCACTTCATCCAATTTCCCACACAAGCAGACAACTGTTTCTGTCGTGTCCTCATGACGATGAATAGGTACAACTGTTCCAGGCAATAGTGCATTCAACATTCGTTGACTGGTATCAGCCGAAGATGTGCGCAAATCAAAACTCTGACGCAATCTTGGATTCATTGTGGCTTGCTCAAAGAGCTTGCCTAAAAAGTCTTTATTAAATTCCATAATCATTCGTTATTAGGTAGGTGATGTGCCTTTCTTGGCACAAATAAGTAAACACAAAATAGCTTAATACTATTAAGTATATGCAGTAAAACAGAATTCTTAATCTTCATTATCTTCCAAAAATTGTAGCTGGTTTCATTAAATGACTCTTAATCTGAGCACAAAATGTAGAAAAAACACTATCGCTATACACAATCCTGTGTTTCCACAAATTGCTTTTCCATAATTTATACCGATTTATTACATAAGCAATACCTTTACTATCGTTAGCTTCATCTGTTGGATGTAGGATATTGTCAAGCACCTTGTCAATCAAGTCATGCTCACATTTCTGAAAATCTTTAAATTCGTTAGGAATATGAAAGATATCCTTCTCAAATGACAATTGCTCTATGGCAATAAATGCAATACAAAGAACAAATTTCTCCATTCCCATTTTTTTTGCCATACTCCAAAAGTAATCCCAATCTATATCTTTATGACGCTTTTCTACGAACAATGCCCAATCAAGCAGTTGTCGTAGATTGAGATGTTCTGCAGCAAAATGTATTGCATTATGGCGAGTGACAAAAAGACAATTCAGCAAGGGAGATGGAAAAAGCAGTTTTGCACCATTATCAAAGATATATTCCTCGTTCCTCGTCAAAGCCAGAGTCTTAAATTCGTTTTCAATCCAGCGATTTGAACGATGAGAATGAACATTGACAAAATCATAATGATTTTCAACCATTATGCCTTTATAGGTAAAAACGGAATGATGATGGTGTGAATTATCAATCTGTATTCCGAGCTTTTCCGTTATAAGCTTATCTGCACATTCCCATGCTGGTCGGCTCTTGCCTTTACCTTCAGGATTCAGATACATCAGATATATATCTATGTCTCCTGTTGGTCGATGATTGGAAATAGGCCAGTATTTAGATAAACCATAACCTTTCAACAACATCATCTGATAGCCTGCCCTTTGATAAAAAGCTGCCAGTTCAGCAATGACGCTTTCATGTATGGTATATTGCCTTTCCATATTAAGCACCATACTGAGCCATTTTAACTTATCCATCTTGCCAATGCCTTTATCGTCTTGACAAGGCTCTGAGGCTAATGATTTGTTCAAACCATCTAAAACCACAGAAGGAACACACTGTTTCATTGACATGTCAAACAATATGTTCCATTCTAAAGTATTGGGCAAAGTACATTTAGTACTTTTACCCAATGCTATTTTTATAAGGTTTAATAATAGTTTCTCGTTAGATGCAATCATTAAATGCTATTTACGATTTCTACGAAATTTTCTATTACATACTCCAAGTCCTCATCCGTCATTTTCGTGTTTAACGGCAAAGTAACCTCATTGACAAACATATTATAAGCGTTAGGGAAATTCTTGATGTCAAAGCCCAATTTCTTATAGGCAGTCATCATTGGCAGCGGTTTGTAGTGTACATTCGTTGCGATGCCACGTTCCGCCATCTTTTCAATCACCTTGTTCGTTTCTTCTCGTGTTTTACCCAAAAGACGAACCAAATACAAGTGTCCAGAAGATGTATGCTCTTCATTATAATGATTCAGCACTGCTACGTTTAATGGTTTTAATGCCTCGTCATAACGCTCAATCATCTCGCGTCTGCGCTCCAGCATACCCTTATAACGCTGCATCTGCACCAGTCCGATAGCAGCCACAACATCCGTCATATTACACTTATACCACGTGCCGATGATGTCATACTCCCAAGCTCCGAGTTTTGTCTTAGCCAACGCATCCTTGTTCTGACCATGCAGACTCAACAGCTGCGTCTTACGATAAAGGTTCTCATTCCAAGTCTCGCCCTCTATCTCAGGTACACCACTAAAGGCATTATCTACATTCTTGTCAAGCACCTTCACCACCTTCTCGTTACCGAAAGGCAAGTTCCACGACAAGGCTCCTCCCTCAGCTGTAGTAAGATTCTTTACAGCATGAAACGAGAAGGATGAGAAATCGGCAATTGCTCCCACCATCTTTCCCTTGCGCGAAGCGCCAAAGGCATGAGCGGCATCACAGCAAATGGCAATACGGCCAAGCATCTTCTGCAAGTCGGTCTTAGGAGTAAACATCTCCTTCTTGCCTTCCACGATACTATACAGTCTGTCGTAGTCGCAAGGAATACCAGCCAAATCAACAGGAATAATCGCCTTAGTATTAGGAGTGATAGCTTTCTCTACAGCCTCGTAGTCCATTTCAAGACAATCTTCCTGTACATCTACAAACACGAGTTTAGCACCCACATGTTCTACGATAGAAGCACTTGCTGTATAGGTATAAGCTGGCACGATCACCTCATCGCCATCACCAATGCCCAATAGTCTCAGAGCCATCTCGCCGCAAGCAGTTTGAGAATTCAAGCATACAGCTTTATCTACACCTACAAATTCGGCTACTTCTTTCTCCAACTTCTTTGTGCGCGGTCCGGTTGTAATCCAACCAGACAAAATAGCATCACGCACCTCTGCAGCCTCTGCCTCCGTCATATCAGGCGGAGAGAAAGGCACATTACGCAATTTCATTGTCATAATATGTGATATTAAATTAAAAAAATTCAGTTTATAATTCAGTAACCGCTATAGGATAGTTACTTACATATTCCAAGATGGCATAATCATATACAGCATCACAATTCTCTTTTCCTGTGATGTTGTTATTGTTGCTGCCGTTATATAGAAAGAAATTAGAAACCAATAGCGCTTCACGAACAAAATCTTTATACAATTCTCTTATATCGCTAATCTCTGTAAAGCAGTTTAATGCTTTCTCTATTGGAGGCGTTCCATCACTTCCAGTTGCAGGCCTGTTTTTCATACGTTTAACAGTCAACTTGAATTGTTTTCTGTCTACAGACAACTCCATTTCAATAGAATATTTTATCGAAAAATCCCATTTTGAAGTCTGTTCATTAGTGGCAAAACCAATGTATTCCTTTATCCTCTTTTTTAGAGCAATAAAGTGAGTATCCAGCGTATTTGCATCTCGGTCGGAACGAAGTTTATCTCGATGTTTTCGGAATTCAAGCAAAGACATTATCGGCAGATGCTTTATGAGATTGAATTGGTTGACAAAAGTGCGCATCTTTTCACCTCGCGAGGTTAAACAATTATATCTCAACAACAACATTTCTCCCTCACTAAGTTGCCCTCTTATACTCTTAGCATATTCTACTCTATCTTGTTCGGTTAGCTTTATGTCTCCTTCTTCATCTACATTATCAGTTTCGCCTATGTATTTCGCCAATAAATATAAATTACGGAAATGTACTGACATTTCTCGCCTGTGTTCCGAATAAAATTCATCAAACGCATTTGTGGCACTCTTTACCCTATTCAAATAGGTTCGTTTGTCATTATATTTTGTATTTGAAAACTGATCTGCAAGATATTCAAGTGCTTCTGCTCCATGTATAACTATTGTTTTATGAATGATTATTTCTTTCTGAGTTCCACCATTTTTAATAATTTTCTTTTGAACTTGCTGTATTTCACATTGATAATTCAGCTTAGCTTGTTGATATATACTAAATAGCGTACCAAACTTATTATCGAATATCTGGAGAAATGACTGATATATTGTTTTCTTGTTAGTATTAATAACATTTTTGTTCGTATCCATCACATCACCGTTTACGGATAATTGATTTCCAAGTGTTCTCACAAGGAGATAGGCAGAGTACAATGCAATCATAGTACCGAGAACACCTCCAATAAAATCGCCGTATGTACCAACAACATCATGCTTTATTACCCACTCCTTGTCACCTTTATAAATGTTATTGTTACAGAAAAGCAATACGCTAATACCTATAAAGATAAAAGAAAATATTAAAGCAATTACAAATAGAATATCATTGGTTTTACCTGCACTTCTTGCATGTTTTTTATTTTCTGACAAAATTTCATTCTGGTTTATTTCAGAGTATTGAGTTTCCATTTCTTTATTTTAAATATATTATCTAAATCTTCAGAAGTAACACAAGTTTCAATCTCATCATAATTATTTCCTTTTGAAACATTGTTTCGCCAATGCAATGCTTGAAGATTTTCTATGGAATCCTCACCTCCTAATCTTTTTGGTTTAATATGATCAATAACCCAACCATATCTGCTATTTATACCATATTGATCGTATCTTATCCATGCCCCAGCAAAATCCTTTCGCCAAATATCAGGATTTCGGTTATTTACAACAACAGCCTTTTGCCATACTTTTTCAACCAATTCGTCCATAATTACTCAAACTCTTTATAATTTCAACATACCGCGAAGTGCCGTAAGCCTTTGTAAACTTCTGAAGAATCAGTTTTCTGGCATTATCTCCCATAGTCTTACATTCTTCTCTATTTTGAGCCAAATGCTTTATTAATTCTGCAAAAGCATCCGCATCACCAGCAGGAGCATACATACCACACTTATGATTTTCCAATATATATGTCAGTTCGCCCTTATCAAAACTTGCAACTACAGCACGTCCAGCCGACATAATTGAAAGCATTTTGCTTGGCATAGCAGCACCACCAAGACCAGGTTTGCAACTTACCACACAAACATCACCTAAACCATATACTTGCGACACCCTTTCCATAGGCTGCAATGGGAAGAACTTCACATTGTCGAGTTTAAGGTCATTTACCTTTGCAACAAATTGATCTTTAAGTCCACCTGTACCAAAAATTAAGAACTCAATATTGTTCTCTTCTTTCAGCACGTTTGCTGCATCAATTATAACATCGATATTCTGAGCATTTCCCATGTTTCCAGCATATACCACATGAAACTTGTCACGACTAATCCCAAATTCATCAAAAAGCGGATTGTCCTCTTTTGCAACAGGAACAACTGCATTCTCATCTACCCAGTTATATACGACTTCTATTTTATCTTCAGGAACTCCTTTCTCCTTCACAAGATTATTCTTTATGTCTTCTGAAATACAAATAATCTTATCAGAATTGCTCAGTGTTACCTTAGACACCCAAGTCCCTATTTTCCACAAAAAGCCACCTTTTTTTGCTAACCCTGTTCCACTCAACGAATCAGGGAACAAATCCTGTACATTATGAATAACAGGACGCTTTCTAAAAAGTCTTACAAATGGTATTTTAAGTCCTTGTATAGGCGGAGTACTATCCAAGAATATGACGTCGTAATCAGAGAAAATTAATTTATAAGTATATACAATCTCACAAAAAACATATCTTAATGCTCTTAAAATGGAATTTTTCCCTTCTCCATACATTGAGAATCTATGCACATGCATCATCCCATCACACAAGAATTCATCCTTTTGCCATTTTGCATTTTCAGGTATATTTCGCGTCGGAGTCGGCACATACAAATAAGATTGCACACCATGCTCAGCACAAGCTTTCAACACATCATCAATAATGGTCAATCCTGCACATTGTTCAGGAAAATAATATGAAAATGGTACAATTATCTTCATTCAGTTTCCATCTTTACATTATGAATAATATTCTCTGCTAAACCAATAGCCTTTTGAGGGGTTTCTTCAGTAACAATCACATGCCCTGAGCGACAAAGACTGCTTGTTACTTCAGGAATAACGTCACCCACCTTATGATATATTTCCCAGAGATAAACACGAGGGTCTTTTAAAATTTCTGTATTGCTGATGCTCACCAATTTTCCAGGTTTTGGACAGAAATAACGAATACAAACGCCTTTGGGTTCTTCTTTAGAATTCAAGTCAGGCTCAACGCCTAATGCTACATTAATAGCAGCTGCCACCATATCAATACCCGTACTAAGGTGAGTCAACTCTGTTGAGATAAAATCACCACCAAGACGAGCACCTATTTCCATCAAATAAGCCTTACCATTCATTAATTTAGCCTCAGCATGGCAAGCACAATTGTTTACCCCCAAAGCCTTAACTCCTGCAACAGCAGCAGCCTTCAGCGTTTCAACATCCTCTTTAGAATAACAAGAAGGCTGATTATGTCCCAACTCCACAAAATGAGGAGCCCCTGTTGTCTTTTTGTCTGTAACAGTAAGCACATTTACTTTACCATTCCATACTATAATCTCTATTGAGAATTCAGGACCTTCAATAAACTGCTCAATCAATACCGACTTATCACGACTTTCATTAAGAGCTATATCATAAGCCTTAACAAAATCAGCCTTGTCCATATAACGAGAAACCTTAGCAATACCTCTCGAACCTGAGTTGCGAGACGGCTTCAATATGCCATCTGTAGAGAAATCATTCTGCAAATGCATCCAAGCATCCTCTGCATTCTCTGTCAATATACTTTTAGGAGAGGGCGCATTACCTTTTTCAAAAGCCTCACGCATCAAATGCTTATTTGTGGCACGGATTGCTTGCTCACGAGTAATGCCCGAAAGACCCAACTCATCATTAAGCCTCCCCATAACATTCATGCTCACTTCCGAACAAGGATGTATTACACCATCAATATGTTCTTCGTGAGCCACCTTCAACACATCCTCTTCAGATGTTATATTTACCACAATGGCTTTATCGGCATACTTCAGTCCAACAGCATTAGGGTTACCATCTGCAGCTATGACATATATACCCATTTCTTTGGCTTTCTTTATTACAGGAACTTGTAAGATACCTGCAGCCAGCACCAATAATCTTTTTTGCATTATCTTAGTGATTTACGTTTTCTCTAAACAAGACCGTTTTGATGGTTTTAAATACGATCTTAACATCCATCCAAAAGGTTAAATGCTCAGCATAGTAATTATCGTTTCTCATTTTCTCTGCACCATCAATGCTGTTACGAAAATAAGCTTGATTATACCCCGTTATGCCAGGTTTAATGGTTAATACAGATGGATATTTTTCTTCATATACATGAAGAAAGTCTGGCGTATCTGGACGAGGACCAATAAAGCTCATCGTACCATTCAGTACATTTAAAAACTGCGGAATCTCATCTAAACTTGTTTTACGCATAAAGCAACCTATTTTAGTCACACGCGGATCATCATCACCATTATAGGTATCACCGTTTTCCATTCTTATGTCAGGGGCATTCATAATCATAGATCGGAACTTATACATTCCGAACATTTTGCCGCCCTGTCCTATTCTCTTTGCTTTATAGAATATTGTCCCCTTATCAGAGAAATAAATAATTGGACCAAGAATACAAATGAACAATAGCACAAATGGAAGTGCAAATAAACCAATGATGATATCAAAAACTCTTTTAAATAAATATCTATACATATCAATTTATGATTTATGAAATTAGGATGACATTTATAATGTATTCAGATAAAGCTGAATTGCATATAATACTTTTCTATGCTATTTATTCATAATACGTTCCTTAAGTTTTGTATAAAAGGCATCACGTCTTGCTTGTAAGATGCTTGCTTCATACTGCAAACTATGTTCGTAATTTTCCTTACTAGCCTTCTCATACGAATTCTTATCGGATACAAGTTCTTCTATACGAAGCGCAAGAGTATCTACATCGTAAAAATCAACTAGATAATGAGAAGGTATCAACTCGGGATTTCCTGATGCTGGTGTCGTTACAGTAGGCAGTCCTTTCGCAATGGCTTCAATGATAACACGAGGAAGCCCTTCTGCCTTAGTAGGAAGAACAAACAAATCAGAATTGTCAAGGAATTCATTCATCTGTTTGCGACTTAGCCATCCTATACATGCAACTTGTCCTTCAACATCATGTTCTTTGGCAAAGGCAAGAATTTTACTTGTACTATTATCCCAATCGTCACCTGCAAAATTCACATTAACTATAATACCCTTCTTTTTAAGTTTTCCTAATGCTTCAATAATAATGTCCTGTCCCTTACGTCCATGAAGGCCTATCTGCATATCTACATGAGCTATACTAAATACTGGTTTATTTGGATATTGCCGAGGCGCCGTAAAGAAACTCTTATCAAGTGCTAGGGTTGAATAACTAGATACAAAATGATTGGGCTTTACCGAATAATAATGTTGTTGTAAATACTTGGCTGTCACACATGAGACACCATCAGCCTTAGCACAAATGGCACGCATTTGCTTGTTTATAATGCGCCAAAGTATTTTTTCTAACAGTTTTTCTGAAGTATCAGCACCATCTTGGGCATCAAACACAATTTCGGTAGCGAATGGTATACCAACTTTAATAACTTGTTTGCTTATACGTTGTGCAACAGTGGAAGGCAAACGCAAAATTGCTGCATCGCATCCATCTACAGCTGTATTCATAGCACGTCCAGTAGAGAAGAATACCTTTGCATATTCAATCGGACCATGAAATATTGGCAGAGGGTGTATTTCTATACGAGAATCATCTACCAATACTCGATTTTTTCCCAATTGTGTCTCATCTATCACTCTATTGCATATTTTCAATTCCTCAAAAACTCGCAAGTATCGTTGATAGAAGTCATACCACTCTTGATTTTTAAAATAATAGCAACCTTTATGACGAAAGATGTAATCATCACAAGATATGAGTAATTTTGCCATTGTTTATATTTTTATTAAATACTAATTTATTTGTCATTATTTATTGTCCATATATTTGCTTGCGTATTTTATCAATTTCCTTGACTGCTTTGGCATACCTTTCTTCTTTTTCATACCACACTGGTATTCCACTGCGCTTTTCAAATGTAGGAGCGCCTACGAGCAGTGTATTGCCTTTAAATGATTTATTTACTAATGAATGAGCTGCAACCGTCACACCTTCTCCAACTTTAACAGCTCCAACGACCTGACTACCTGTTGAAAGATAGAAACCATCACCAATTTCTTTGTCACCACCAGCTATACATGTGCAAGTATGTAGTACTGCATAATTTCCTATACGAGCATCATCATTGACAACTATTGTACCGTAATGAGGAATGACAACACCATAACCTAAAGAGTTTGTTCCTATAGAAAATCCTAACCTAACAGCTAACTTATTGAGTTTATATCTTTCTAAGAGCATCATTACAGAGTTAAAGCTAACCAGTTTTTTATGATTATTGTAATAATACGCATACCTACGAAGTCTATATAAATACTTTATTACCAGTGTTTTACCCCCCTATAAGAACAGTTTCCTTTATCCGATCTTTAATACTTCGAAAAGCTGGATATCCATTCATAATACGATCTGCTGCTATGTAGAACTCTAAATCTTTTTTTGTTATTATCATAATAATTAATATAGGTTATTAAGAAATGAATTAATGTTATTTAAATAATGATGCCAATCAAATGAATCCTTTATTCTATTAACATTCGATTTCATCACATCTATATCAGCTTTCCTAACTATCATTACAGAATTTGTTAGAGTATATAGTATACTCTCATAATCATAGCCATTCACCAGAAAACCTGTTTTCCCATCAACCACATATTTTGCTAAGTCACTTGTAGCATTTGTTATTACAGGTACACCTGATGTCATTGACTCAGCAAATTTGGTTGGAAAGCCTGCCATATTTTTTCTTGTAGGTTTACGAAGCAAAACCATAAAATCAGCTTTTTTGTAATATGCAGGTATTAAATCCTGAGACACTCGTCCAAGGAATATCACATTATCATTAAGTGAGGCTTCCAAAAGATTTTGTTTGTATTGTCTAATATACGCTTCGCGTGTGATACCCAATATGAGGAAACGTATAGCGTTACCTTCATTTGCTAATGTATTTACCGCATTTATTACGGAGTGAATACAATCCTTTTTTGCTGGATTCCCTGCATATATAAGAGTAACGCCACTAAAAGGCTTTACTCGGCAATCCTCAATAGTCGCTTTCCATTTTGCGTCACTCGGATCGCAAAGAGGTGGCAATAGTAAGTTGTTGGAATCTTTATAATATTCACCTAAATATGTACTGATACATATTTTGTTACGCACTTTTCTTTGGAGGTTTTTCATATTGAAGATATTAGGTAAGATATTCCAAAAATGAAGTTCGTTATAATCATACCATTCTGTGATATCATTAACTAACTTTATATTATACATCTTACAGTAATTCAACATTTTCCTTGTAAAAGAAAAATCAGCGTTATACATTACAATTAGGTTTGGCTTCTCAGGCATTTTGTTTAATAGGGTCATTGTTTTACTTCCTCTATTAAGCATTTGAAGAAATCTGTTAAGAAATGAGCCACGTAAATCCAGTTCATTTGTAATTATGTACTCCATTCCATCTATACGATAGCTTCCATCTTCACACAAATCAGAATCCCGATATTTTCCTCCCCAACTTATGAATTTGACATTATGTCCTAAGGCGTGAAATGCCTTTGCATTATTAAGTACTCTTGGAGCTGCTGCATCCAAGTTTGGAAGTCGGAAACATCCACAGTATATTATTCGCATAAGCAAACCTCCTTTCTTATAGAAATTAAAATCATCTAATATCGTGTCTTATCCGTTTTAACAATTTTCTGTTTTATTACAGATAATCGTTCTCTTATATATTGTTTAAAAATAGCGGGAAAACGAGCCAAAAATTTCTGAGGCTGTATGTGTTGATAATGAATTGTTTTCTTTGCATATGTATAGTACATGTCGTATAGCGGATGGACACATTTTTTTTGCCAAGGTTTCGGCTTTGATACATAATGAAGAATGTATGGATTTTTAAGATATTTCTTTATATTTATTTTTTCTTCGTCATAGTTATTAATTAGTTTACCATCTTTTCTATCCCCAAGTTTATCCATTTGATAAACATACGCAATTGAAGTCATATTCCACTGAGGCATAACGTGCAACGTCTTATCATATAAAACTCCATTGAGTGCATCTTGATCATGAAATTTGATAAGGTTATAGTTTTGGGCAATATAATCTATCAATTGTTGCGAGACATTATTCTCTCTAAAATAATCAAGATTGATGACATTCATACCCGCATTGAAATATCCATATTCTATTGGATATCCAAGTCTTTCCGCTTCATATCCATAGCCTATTTGCTTTGATGCAGCAATCGCATACTCTGTTATGTCTGTATTCCATAGTTCTTCAATACTGTGATTTACAATAATATCACAATCTAAATATATTGCTTTATGGACATATTTTGGTAATAAATCAGCAATAAGCAATCTGTAATAGGTCGCACGACTAATATGGCTTAATCCACTGAAAGTTGGCATTGGAAATTTTTCAACGATTAAAGGGTTTACAATACAAAAATGAACCTTACCATTATATCGTTCTACCTCTTCTGTTATAATTGCTTGATTTTCTTGCTTAAGTCCTTCTGTTAGGACAAATATCTCTACATCCTTATTATTTATCAATAAAGATACAAGCATAATACTGCAATGTTGAACGAAATTATCGTCTGTAGCACAAACTATAGTCATAAAATTACTCTCTATATTTTATAATTTTTGCAGGATTTCCTGCAACTATTGAATAATCAAGAACATCTTTTGTAACAATTGATCCAGCAGCTATAACAGCCCCCCTACCAATAGTTATACCAGGAAGTATTACTGAATTCGCACCTATCCAAACGTCATCGTTAATATGAATAAAGTTATTCTTTGTAGTCCAAGGTTGCTCACAAATGAGTTTGTTCTTAGCAATCTGATGATTGGATGAAACAAAGGTTATATGTTGGGATATTAAGCAGTTACTACCAATGATTATCTCTCCTCCAGCAATACGAATATTATTATATTCTCCAATATAAGTATTAGAACCTATGATAAGTTTTGGAATTTCTGTTCGGTTCTGAGAAGCCATCGCTATAGTAGTATAGCGACCAATTGTACAACCATTTCCTAACTGAATATCATATTTATTACCCAGAATATTAATTTCACCTGATATATTTGAATTGATATACTTCCACCTCAAGGATAATAGCTTTGTGTTTAACAGATGCATATCTTTCCAATATCTCTTTATATACCTTATACTTTTCTTAAACATATTCATTTTTTATATTTGATAATAAGATGGTTTCTAGTTATGTATATTAATAAAGCAATGTAAATACTGATTTTAATTTGAGAAACCACATCATACCATTCGCCTCTAACAAATGTCATTAAGCCAGAAAACAAACAAAGGAAGATGAATGTTGAATAGATCGTATTGCAACCTCTCATCAAGTTATTTGAGCACATAACACACAACAGTGCAACTAATATAATACTAACATATAAGAAAAATGTACCGTAAAAATTAAAATACAGTTGTGAAATCAATGATCCTCCTAGTCCCTGTTGGTTATTATACTCATTTAACATGCCTGCTATTGATACATTTTTTGTGATTATATCACCAAAAATATAAGTTGAAGCTGGTACTATAGTTAATGTTGTGCCAATAATCTGAAAACCATAAGATGGACCTATAATATTAACAAAATCCTTAGTTAGAAATACATTTCCTGCTGTACCTCCAAATTCTATTAGAAATGATTCAAGAGGATTATTGTCATTTACAAATTCTGTAACAGCTATTTTATCACGTGACCCTCCTCGAGTAGCAGAAATAAAAGGAAGCGCTACTAAAAAGAATGCAAACATAGAGATGATAATATTTCGCATCTTTTTCTTATCTAAGGATAAGTATGAATAGGTAGAAACCACAAATAATGTTACCAATAAATATATTACTGACGATCCTCTATTTCCAACAAAGAACATAATGAACAATGTTCTAAACAATTGAAGCATAAGGTAGAATCTAAATTCCTTTTTCCTTCCTCTGTTTATATATAAAAAGAAGAGTAGTAATGCATCAACAGCATTTGCAATAAACATTTCACTAGACCCGTCGTAATGATAACCCTCACCATATGATGTTGCCGCAACAGATATTGCTCGTTTAAGTTCAAAAAACATAGCTGCGACATACAATAATATAAAGCCATTCTTAAATGTTTTTGTTGCACAAATTTGTTCCCCTGTATAAACCATGTCCTGACTTTTACATTTCTTTAAAAACAAGACTCCAGTTTCCATAAACAGTGTCAAGAGAATTGTTATTTCTGAATATGTATGTACTATATATGCAGAATTGGTCGTTTGGTATTCTAAGCCAAAGGAAGTTAAGAAATCATTTGCATTAATATTAAAAAATGCTAACCACAAATGTCCACTATGAAATACATAAAGACATACACTAATAAGGAGAAATGGCGTTAACAACTTTCCCTGTATAATGCGTATGGCATTACCTAAAAAAAATAGAGAGAATATATTAGATAAGCCGACCCAATATACAGAAGGACTGTCCATATAAGACAAAGTTGCAATAATAAATATAGCAACAACTGATGCCGATATTTTTGTTATATGATTATACATAAATCTTTGTCAATGAGTTAAGAGAGAAATTTAGAATATTCTTAATATTCCAGTCTAGGCCAAGAATTACGTCTGAATAGAATTAAGAATATATATATACTATACTTAAAAGGTAGTTTAAAGATAAATCCATTACTATCAAACAGATACCTGAATATGTATTGTTTTTTTCTTAATGACACACTATAGTAAAGACTAAAACAACTTAGATTGTATTTAGTTTTATCATAAATACATGGATTTATTCTTTTTATGGCCTTAAGCAAGGTTATATCTGCCACGTCTGAATCCAATAAAACTTCATACTTCTTTAAAAAAGCCAATAAATGCTCTCTTTTAATCCTTTTGAAATTTGCTAACTGAGGTTTTTTATTTTTTTGACCTGTTTGTTGACTAGAATGACGATATAAGAGTAATGATTCCGCAATATAACCAAACTTACAACCTGCATCAGATAGGAATAACCACAATTCATAATCTTGTGATGTTCGATATGCTTCATTGTACAGAGGTTGGCGAATGTCTAAAACTTTACGACGAAACATAACAGTAGGATGTGCAATAAAATTACATAATATCAGATAATCAGTAGAGATGAATTCCCTATCAAATGCGTCTTTAATTACAATTTCGCCACTCTCGCCAATTACATTAAAATTCGAATAGCACACATCAATATTTGTATTTCTTTGAAGAAATCTAACTTGTTCCTCCAATCTGTGAGATAAAGCGATATCATCAGCATCCATTCTAGCAATATAATCCCCATTTGATATTGCCAATCCCTTATTTAGAGAGCTTGTTAAACCTATATTTTTATCATTGTAAATAACTTTAATGCGATTATCTTTTGTTGCCCATTCTTTTATACAATTATTCTGTTTATGTCCCTCTGGATTATCACTTATAATAATTAGTTCCCAATCTGTGTAGGTCTGTTTAACTATAGACTCTACAGCATTGTCTATCCATTCTTTAGGTTCCTTATAAACAGACATTATTATTGATACTTTTTTCATATATTTGAACATTATCTATTTTTGATTTTCTTTGCAGGTATACCAACATAAATCCCCAAAGGCTCAGTATCTTTTGTAACTACAGCATTAGCCCCTATAACGCAACCTTTTGCGATAGTAACACCGTCAAGGATTTTTACTCCAGCACCTAACCATACATCATCCTCTATTTTAATGCCCTTTTTAGAAAGTCCTTGCGTATATATATATTTGTTAGGATCGGAATAAATATGATTTGAAGGCACTACAACAGTATGTGCCGCAATCCTAACCCCATTACCAATTATTGTACCTCCTTGCCCGTATATGATAGCACATGGATTAATTGTTGAATTATCACCTATGACAACATTTCCACCCCAAGTGATAATTTGTGCACCTTGTGAAATCCAGCAATTATTACCAATCGTTATTGTACCTCCAGCACGTGTACTCAAAACCACATTAGGCTCAATAATTGTATCTTTTCCAATTTTTATATCAGGTTTTATATTATAGAATTGTGTTCTATATTTCCACCAAATTCTAGTAAATAAATTTATATAATTCCAAATATTCATTTTGAAATCATGCGTTTAAAGATTAATAAGATGCTTTTTCTATCAGACGAATCGAAACCCAACAATAGTATTATCATGCCCGAACAAATGCAAGCAATCAGCATATTAATGATTGGTTGAATATTGAAATATGATATTAGCCTAATTAATACTAATATTATCATTGTAACACATATTGCACGTATTCCTACTTTTTTAACATATTCTAAACTCGGAAAATTTATATGTCTATTTACATAAATCATACGATATACACAACAACAAATATTAAGAAGGATTTTGATAATAAATATTGAATAAAGCGGTTTCTGATAATAAAGCAACAACCAGGCTAAAGGTAGGTTAAAAATAGTTATTATCGCTGTAACGATTGTGTATCTCTTTATATTACCAGTACCATATGTTAACATCCAAATAGGTGCTTGTATAGCATCAATAAGAAAATAGCAAAGAAGTAAAATACAAAATATAGAAGTGTTATCTGGCACAACACCTAACCATTTTTCTAACAAGTAATTTGACTCCACACCAAACGAAATAACAATTAAGAGTAGTAAATAATAAGAAAGAAGAGATGAACGGAAAATTAAAACGTTTAACGTTTTATAATCCTTTGCAGCATATTGCTTTACTATTTGAGGTTGGAATGCACTTTGAAAATTCGACACAAAACTATATATAATAGCACTAACTTGATTTGCAATACCAAAAGCAGCATTTGCTGCAACGCCACTAAATATATTCATAAAATAGTTTGCACCTTGTTGTGAAAACATCGTTGCACACCCATTTGCCATTGACCACCCAGAAAAACTCATCATACTTTTAAAAGAGCGTTTATCTTTTTCTATATAGAAAGAATTCAAATCTAGTTTTATAATGCAATATAAAACATTTGCCAACAGAATTATCACAGAAACAACGGCTATTAGAGCAGAATAGACTACGAGTTTATCCCAAGGAGAAACAATTAACAAATAAACAAGTACTAATTTAAGGAAAGACTCTAATATGCTTATATAAGCATAAAAAGACATTCGCTCATATGAAATAATCGCGGAATAAAAAGGAACTTGTATTACTTGAACGAGGAAAGTAATTACTGAAAACTGATATACATAATTGATAACATTTTCTCTGCCGACTGGAACATTCAATTGTGTTAAACAAAACCACAATCCAATTGTTTCTGCCAATAAAAACAATAAAAGACAAATTATAATATGACTCTGAATGGAAATATTGAATATTTTTTGAACATTACCACCTGTCGTTTTACCAATTTCAAAAGATAAGAATCTTTGAGTAGCATTTCTTAAAGCATTGCTTATAAACGAGAATAATATAACGATACCACCGACTATGTTATATATACCATAATCGTCTATACCCAATGTTTGTAACACGACTCTAGAGGTGTATAACCCCACAGCCATCGTTATAAACATTCTCAAATACAAATACAAAGTATTTTTTGCAATCCGTGAATTATTGGATATTTCTTTTGTCATACATTAACCTCTTTAACTATTTTGAACCATAATGATTTTGTTCATTTTGCATATTGTTTGAATTTCGTTTTTATTCGTAGCTGTTGGTGATATCGAATCACATCCTTTGTAGAACTACCTGTACAACAGCTAACCATATTTTTTAGAACTTACGCCAAACCATCTTATTGACAATGCCGACGTATGACTGCACAATCTTCACAACCTTAGTTGATACATTCTCATCTACATAATCAGGCACAGGAATACCATGCTGACCGTCACGGCAAAGTTCAACAGCGGTGTCTACTGCTTGGAGCAAAGACTTCTCATCGATACCAGCAATGATAAAGTTTCCCTTGTCAATAGCCTCAGGACGCTCTGTAGAAGTACGGATGCAGATAGCAGGGAAAGGATGGCCTACAGAGGTGAAGAAGCTACTCTCCTCAGGAAGTGTACCAGAGTCAGATACTACTGCAAAGGCATTCATCTGAAGACAGTTGTAGTCGTGGAAGCCGAGGGGTTCGTGCTGAATAACACGTGGGTCGAGTTGGAAACCTGAGGCTGCAAGACGATTGCGTGAACGAGGATGACAACTGTAGAGGATAGGCATGTCGTACTTCTCTGCCATGTGGTTGATGGCGTTGAAGAGGGACATGAAGTTCTTCTCTGTATCAATGTTTTCTTCACGATGAGCAGAAAGGAGGATATACTTACCTTTCTCCAAACCGAGTCGCTGATGAACGTCACTTGCCTCAATCTCTGCAAGGTTGTTGTGTAGAACTTCTGCCATAGGTGAGCCTGTAACGTATGTACGTTCTTTCGGCAAACCGCAGTCGGCAAGGTATCTTCTTGCGTGCTCTGAATAGGCCATATTTACGTCGCTGATAATGTCTACGATACGGCGGTTGGTTTCTTCTGGAAGACACTCGTCTTTGCAACGGTTTCCTGCTTCCATATGGAAGATAGGAATATGCAGACGCTTGGCACCGATAACGCTAAGACATGAATTGGTATCACCTAACACCAACACTCCGTCGGGCTTTGTCTGGGCAAAGAGTTTGTAGGAGCAGTTGATGATATTGCCGCATGTCGCACCAAGGTCGTCACCTACTGCATCCATGTATACCTCTGGCTCAGCTAACTTCAGATCTTTGAAGAAAATACCGTTGAGGTTATAGTCGTAGTTCTGGCCGGTGTGGGCGAGAATGACGTCAAAATACTGACGGCACTTGTTGATAACGGCGGCGAGACGGATAATCTCGGGGCGTGTGCCGACGACGATAATGAGCTTTAATTTGCCATTATCCTTAAACTTTATATCTGAATAATCGAATTTGGGTTGCTTTTGCATAAAATAGATATTTTCTGCGACTATTGGCTGCACCTCAACAAATCAAAAGCATTTGTTTGTATTCGGTTTGCACAATAGTTTCATGTTCCTTATCTTTATTTCTGTTCTACCTTATCAAAATAGGTATCTGGCTTATTGGGGTCAAAGATTTCGTTGCAATACATGACTGTTACTAAGTCTTCGGTGTCTGAGAGGTTGATGATGTTGTGTGTGTATCCTGGAAGCATGATGACGGATTGGATTTTGTCACCACTCACTTCATAGTTCAATACTTCATCTGTGCCTTCCTTGCGGAGCTGGATAAGTCCGTGACCTGCTACAACAATAAACTGTTCCCACTTGGTGTTATGCCAATGCTCGCCTTTAGTAATACCCGGCTTAGAGATATTGATGCTTACCTGACCACAGTTGAGAGTGTGTACCAATTCTGTGAACGATCCACGTGGGTCAACATTCATTTTCAAGTCGAAGATAGCCTTGTCCTTGGGCAGATAGCTAAGGAAGGTGCTGTACAGACGCTTGGCAAATGAGTCGGCAGGAATTTCGGGTATCATCAATGTCTTGGGCATATCGGCAAACTTATGGAGCAAATCTACGATTTCACCAAGAGTAGCCTTGTGAGTGATAGGACAATAGCAGTACTTACCTTCTGTTGAAGGAAGTACTTTAAGCCCTTCAAACTCACAATGATGCTCCTCACCCTTTAATGCATGAATCATCTCGTCAACAAGGTCGTCGATGTAAAGCAGTTCAAGTTCTACACTTGGGTCGTTGACGGTAATGGGGAGGTCGTTAGCTATGTTATTGCAGAATGTTGCTACTGCACTGTTATAGTTGGGACGACACCATTTGCCATAGAGATTGGGGAAACGGTATACCAATACCTTGGCACCAGTCTCCTTGCCATATTCAAGGAACAAATCCTCACCAGCCTTCTTGCTTCTGCCATACTCGCTATTTCCGAAACGTCCTGTCAAGGACGCTTGCTGCGAACTTGAAAGCATTACGGGGCAGTTGTTACCATGAACTTTAAGGGTGTCGAGCAAAGTAGAGGCGAAACCGAAGTTGCCCTTCATAAACTCGTCATTGTCCTTGGGGCGATTGACACCTGCAAGGTTGAACACAAAGTCGCATTCCTTGCACCATGTGTTAAGTTGTTCAGGCGTAGAATCGAGGTCGTACTCAAATACTTCCTCTATCTGCAATTCGCCGTAGCAACGTGCCTTGCCGTCTTTTATATTATTGAGTTGGGCGCAAAGGTTTTTACCCACAAAACCTTTGGCTCCAGTAACTAAAATCTTCATACGCCTAAATTACTGCACGAAGTTGCCTTCGCCACTCAACTCCTTCTTAATGTACTCCAAAGCGCCAATCTTTGCCTTTGTTTCCTCAAGGTTCAGACGATAGGTGTTGTCTGAGTTGAACTCTTCGATTTCAGCACGCTTGGTGTCGCCCTCCTTAAAGAACTTGTCGTAGTTCAAACCACGGTTGTCGGCAGGCACGCGGTAGAAGTTACCCATGTCCTCAGCCTTGGCACACTCTTCCTTGGTGAGCAATGTCTCGTACATCTTCTCACCATGACGAATACCGATAACCTTGATGTCTTCCTTCTTGCCACCGAAGAGCTCGCATACCGCCTCAGCCTGTGTCTGAATGGTACAAGCAGGAGCCTTCTGTACAAGGATGTCACCGTTCTGACCATGCTCGAAAGCAAAGAGAACGAGGTCAACAGCCTCCTCCAATGACATAATAAAGCGTGTCATCTTTGGCTCGGTCAATGTGATTGGGTTACCATTGCGAATCTGATCTATCCACAAAGGAATTACTGAGCCACGTGAGCACATCACGTTACCATAACGTGTGCAGCAAATCTTGGTCTTGCCTGAATAACGACTCTTTGCTACAGCAATCTTTTCCTCTATAGCCTTGGTAATACCCATAGCATTGATAGGATATGCAGCCTTATCTGTAGAGAGGCAGATAACAGCGCCTACGCCAGCCTCAATAGCAGCAGTAAGAACATTATCTGTACCTATAACATTGGTCTTAACTGCTTCCATCGGGAAGAACTCACACGAGGGAACCTGCTTCAATGCTGCTGCGTGGAAGATATAATCTACACCAGGCATAGCGTTACGGCATGATTGCAAATCACGTACATCCCCAATAAAGAACTTAATCTTGTTAGCCACATCAGGATACTTAGCCTGATACTCATGGCGCATGTCATCCTGTTTCTTCTCATCACGTGAGAAAATACGAATCTCACCGATATCTGTACGAAGAAAACGATTCAATACTGCGTTACCGAAGGAACCTGTTCCTCCAGTAATCATAAGGGTTTTACCTGCAAAAATGCTCATAATTTTATAATATTAATCTGTTATTTATTGTCTTTTTTATAATACCTTGAATACCAATTAGCAAAGTGTCTCAAACCTTCTCGCAGACTTGTATTCGGCTTAAATCCAAAATCTTGCTCCAATGGAGTTGTATCAGCATAAGTCACTGGCACATCACCTGGTTGCATTGGTACAAGCTCCTTGTGGGCTTCAAAATCATAGTCATTGGGTAGGACTCCTGCACGTACAAGTTCTTCTTGAAGGATGGTTACGAAGTCAAGAAGATTCTCTGGAGAGTTATTTCCAATGTTATATACTTTGTACGGAGGAATAGGAAGACCATCCTCACCATTCTGTTTCTCTGGTGCATGTTGCATGATACGAACAACACCTTCTACGATATCATCAACAAAAGTGAAGTCGCGCTTACAATTGCCATAGTTGAAAATCTTTATGGTTTCGCCTTTAACAAGCTTGTTGGTGAAACCGAAGTATGCCATATCGGGACGACCTGCAGGACCATAAACTGTAAAGAAACGCAAGCCTGTTGAAGGAATGTTGTAAAGCTTGCTATAGGCATGAGCCATAAGCTCGTTGCTCTTCTTGGTAGCTGCATAAAGAGACACAGGGTTGTCTACCTTGTCGTCGGTTGAGTACGGAACCTTCTTGTTGCTGCCGTAAACAGATGAAGATGAAGCATACACAAGGTGCTCTACTTCATGATGACGACAAGCTTCAAGTATGTTGTAGAAACCGATAAGGTTGCTCTGGATATAAGCATCGGGATTAGTAATACTATATCGTACACCAGCCTGAGCTGCGAGATTTACAACCACGGAAATGTTATTTTCAGTGAAGATTTTCTCAACAGCATCTTTATCTGCAATTGAAGCATGAACAAAAGTCCAGTCCCGCCCCAAAGCCTCAATTTCTTTCAAACGTTCATACTTGATGTTGACATCATAGTAATCGGTAATTGAGTCAATACCGATTACTTTTATGTCCTTTACATCGTGAAAAAGACGCTTAACAAGGTTGCTGCCAATAAAGCCAGCAGCACCTGTTACAAGAACCGTCTTGCCTTCTAAGTTTACATTATATTCTACCATCTCTTAGTCTCTTCTGAATATATCTCGTGTATATACTTTATCTTCTACATCTTTTAGACAGTCATCAAAGCGATTAGCAATGATTGCCTTGCTTTGAGCTTTGAAATCATCAAGATTATTAACTACCTTGCTGCCAAAGAAAGTGGTTCCGTCTTCAAGTGTTGGCTCATAGATGATAACTTCTGCGCCTTTTGCTTTGATACGCTTCATAATGCCTTGGATGGCTGATTGGCGGAAGTTGTCGCTATTTGACTTCATAGTCAAACGGTATACACCAATTACACAAACCTGCTCCTTGCTCACATCCCACTGACCGTTTTCTGCATAATAGCCAGCTTTACGCAATACGGCATCAGCAATATAATCCTTACGAGTTTTGTTTGACTCAACAATAGCAGACATCATATTTTGGGGTACATCTGCGTAGTTTGCGAGGAGCTGCTTGGTATCTTTCGGCAAGCAATAGCCACCATAACCGAATGAAGGATTGTTGTAGTGTCTGCCGATACGGGGATCAAGACCTACACCTTCGATAATTGCTTTCGAGTCGAGCCCCTTTACTTCTGCGTAAGTATCAAGCTCGTTAAAGTAACTTACACGAAGAGCGAGGTAGGTGTTAGCAAAGAGCTTAACAGCCTCGGCTTCCTTCATACCCATAAAGAGAGTGTCGATGTTTTCCTTGATGGCACCTTCCTGCAAAAGTGCAGCGAAAGTCTTTGCAGCTTCAATCAACATATCAACATCTGTTACAGATTCGATAGCCTTGTTCTCAGCCTCAAACTCTGGCTTGTTGATAATCTTGGGATAGCCAACGATTATACGGCTGGGGTAGAGGTTGTCGTATAGAGCTTTGCTCTCACGAAGGAACTCTGGAGAGAAGAGGAGATTAAACTTCTTAACTCCTTTCTGGGCATACTTCAAATAGAGGTTACGTGTATAGCCAACTGGGATGGTTGATTTGATGACCATGATAGCATCAGGATTAACCTCCAACACCAAATCAATAACTTCCTCCACGTGAGTGGTGTCGAAGTAGTTCTTTACTGGGTCGTAATTGGTTGGTGCAGCAATAACCACAAAATCGGCATCAGCATAAGCAGATTTGCCGTCAAGTGTGGCTACAAGGTTCAATGGCTTTTCAGCCAAATACTTTTCGATATAATCATCTTGAATTGGTGAAATCTTATTGTTTAGTTTCTCCACCTTTTCAGGAATTACATCTACTGCTGTTACATGATGATGTTGAGATAGCAATGTAGCTATACTCAGTCCCACGTAGCCTGTACCAGCTACTGCGACTTTAATGTCTTTAAAATCACGCATATATTATTTTGAATTATTGTTTAGAATTAATCTATTTATCCCACAATTTTAATAGCGTCTTGTTCAAATCCTCGGATGGAGTGAAATTTTTCAAGTCTTGTCTATTATACCCTTTCTTTTTCATTGTTTTGACAAGCCCTTTACGTAGTTTTTTACAATTGTCCCACCATTGCCATGGCGGTAATTCTTCCAAATATGATGACAAACTTATCATATTTGATTTGCACATGCTGTTATTTTCAAACATCTGATATATTTGCCAAAATGATGTCTTTAATATTTTTATTGCTGTAGAGTCCGTCCAATTGAACGACAACTGATACAAATAGGTGTATACCCAAGCGTTGGAGGTTCCTGCCATCTGTGTCGTTATCTTGTACCATGGAAGACTGCCACATTCTTTGGCTTCTCTCGAATTAGGAGGCATTATACGTGTGATAAATGCCACGACTCCATTTGAAAATGAAACTTGTTCCTTTATCCATTGAACCATTAATTGCTTCTTACTCTCACAAATTGTATAGCATAAATCGGTTGGATGATTTCCATTCTGAATATATTGTAGAACATCTACAACTGCATTAGGGTGATATTTAATAAGTGCATTTTTTATTATCGAACTTACTTGTATTCTGTTTGATTTTAATAGTATACTGAGTAATAATTGCCAATCTCTGAATTTAGACATTTCTAATCTTTCAAAGATAGTAAGCAATGTGTCTATTTTTGACTGCGAACCTTCAAGCCAATACTTATTGTATAACCACGAAGGATCGAAGTTCAAAAGTGATTGGAATAAGTTCCAATTTCTTTCATATAAGATTTTTTGCCATTCTATACTCAAACTTTGTGCTTCATACTTTAGCAATCCATTGCCGTATGTGCTGATCATATCATAACTCAGAATGTTGTTTAAGAAGGTTTCTAAGGTATCTATGTTAGTTCTAATGCATTTGTCTATTTCCTCATATGGATGCAATGAAAGGAAGTCTATAGATTTTTCATACGAGTTTACACATAAATCCGTATAAAACTTATCCATTGATGTATAAAGTTCGATAACCCTTTGGGACAAAAAAGCTTGTTTTATTCTGACTCCATCATTTTTATCAGGAAATGCGAATACAAGATTTTCTAAAATGCTATTATATGTTATATCATTTGGTTTTTCCAATCCAGACAGTAGATTACCAAATATTAATAGTTTTTCTGTCTTAACACCTATTTCATTGGAATATGCTCGCAAAACGCTTGCTACCTTATTTTCTTGTTTTTTTATCGCATCAGCAAAATAAAGCAAACCTATATTCTCTGATTTTGAGAAAGACACACCTTCTAACGTGACATCATGTAATCTTTGATTGATATTATTGGAAAACGAGATGTTTATGTCAGAGTTAGCATTGGCAATTATCGTAGTTCCACTACATAGATTTGAATCTGCAACAACGTCTAAAGGTAAGAACTGGAGTAATGACAATAGTAAATACTGATATATGTATGGCTTTTCTTCAATTTGAAATGTACTTCTTTTATTAGTAAGTAATAAAAAATACAAATAGGCTATTTCATTTAACGTGAAGGAGTCCAGTGCATGTGGTGCTATGTCTTTTTCAGAACTCACAATATCCAATATCTTATCATAGGAGTCCATTTTGTCTTTCGGCCTGCTAAAATAATTCAGCAAAGACCGGAAGTCAAAGTCTATTGTTATATCATCAAGATTAATAATCAATGAATGAGTCCACACGCATCCAGGTCTGCTCATTTCATATGCATACCATGATTTAGATACTACATATAAATGACTTTGGGGCAAAACGTATGCTTTGATGTAAGAAGAGTCTTCATCATCATCGACATATTCAGTCCAATCGCTTTGCTTCTTCATATAATCTTCATCTTCATATGGCAGATTTATTGAAGAATACAATAGATTATGCCCTTGATTATATCCGTGGAGAGCCTGATGAACTTTCATACTACGAAATGAGATAGTCTAACGGAAGTGTTATATCATATGATTTTTTACCATTGGGGTCTATTATATACGAACGTTTACCTTCCATTGTTTTATTCATGCATTCATCAATATCCATCTTTTCATCGTATTCCCATCCTTGGGCACTAATACCAAAGATGTATGCTTCTGGAAAATACTGGTTGATAAAATTACTCAGAAATGGACATTCGTTTCGTAGATACTCACAAGGCTTTTCTTCGCTATTGTGTAAATCCCAAGAGGTCAAACCGATAGCGATACGTTTCCAAGGAAATAGTCTGCGCAATTCCTTAATGAGAAGAACATTTTGCGTTCCTTCATAAATGTGCTGTATTGTGAAATTGGGTGCTTTTGTTTTTACACTATAACCATCTTCGATGTCATTAAATGACTCAGTAAGCACAAGCGTTGGAACTTTCTTGATGAAAAACAATAGAGAGTCTGGCTTTTCATTCCAAGAATTTATTGTTTCACATTGTTTTTCCAATATCGATGTGAAGTCTTCTCCTGCAATATCTGGTATATTTACATTCACGACCTTATTATCAGATATTCGTTTCAGATTAAATTGAAGATCTGTTACCTTGCCACGGGATGTACGATCTAAGATTTTCTGTTCAAGCCATGGTTGCTGCAATCGATTTATTAACGATATGTCATCCGGTAAATTATTAAAACGGAGCATCTGCTCGTCAATGGGGTTATGGAGGAGATAACTAAGTGCTGCTATATATGTTGTCTTTCCCGCAGCAGGAAGACCAGCTATCAAACATTTTGCCATATTATTGCTTTTTAATAATTTTTTTCACCCAATCTAAGTCGGATTCATTATTGTCTATCCATGTTTGTATACTATCGCTTTGGGCAATGTCTTGTAAAAGCGTCTTCAAATCGTCAGATTTATCTATATTATTGGATGTCAATTCTATTGTTTCTATTTCGTTTATTCCTATTATAGACCTAAAAATGGGTATCAAAACCTTTTTCTTTTCTTCATATCTTTCCTTTGTGGCATCATCGTTTATAATATCTATTTTATTGAAAAGAAGCGTGATTTTTGTTTGCGGTCTAAAGATGTCAGCTGACTTCATGTTAGAAAGCAAGTTTTTATAATCTTGCATCATACGCAAGAATCTGGTATCTAGCAATGACGGAATATCAACAAAAAAGAGTATTCTATCAGCATTCTGAATCAATACATCGTTCTTGATTTCATCTTTATGGTTTGCATATTTACGATAGTCTTCTCCCGAATGATCTGAGAATATTGTGATTTTCTCATTTCCATCTTTGGCAAGATGAAATGTAAGCAAATGTGCCTCTCCACGAATTGTACGTTTGGTAGATGGTGGTACGCTTTCCATGGCAGCATTAAAACGGCGCATGAAGGATCTTCGTTCCAAGCCGACTAACGTGTCCGAATCGCAGAATTTATATTCTCCGATACCGCCATCTGTAAGCATAATATGATAACATGTTGCGACAAAAGAGGTTTTGCCATATTCTTCAAATCCTACTAAAATTGTAATATAGGGTTTGGTGTCTGTCATCAGTAGGTTTAGCTTTTCATCATCGTTTAAAGCTTCACCAATAAACACACTATTGTCGTTCTGTACAGTGGTCTGTGGGACAGCTGCTGCCTCTCTATGTTTTTCTACATTATTTTGTAGTAAATCCAAGTTACTCTCCATCGTCATACATCAGATTTAAAATTTCTTCAACCATTAACTCATAATACAAATACACAGTGAATTCTTTAATGCCCAACTGTGTTGTTAACATCGTTGATATTGAGTCTTTGTTCTCATTTTTTATCAAACGCAAAAGCAACGATGAATTTGAATTGAGATATTCTGGCCACTCGTCAGCATATGATTGTACGCTATCTATTATTTTTCCTATAGATTTTCTGCATTTGCATTCATCATTATTCAATAATTCCATTGATTTTAAATAGAAAGGATAATCATAATAGCAATATGACGTTTCATGAACCATTTTACAGAGAGCCACAAATATTCTTGCGAATGGGTCTTCTATGTTTCTTACGTCATTCCCATTAAATATTTTATCATACTGATAAAAGGCAGCTGATTTTGCAAGTACCAATAATTGCTTATTAATGTTGGTTTCATTTTCCTTTTCATTTAATATAGCAATTGGATCCGCAGCTTCTGCTATCGTTTTTATAAGTCCAGTATCATTTAGGTTTCTCAATTTATCATTATCCTTGATATAACAAGAGAGATGCTTATTGTATATTTCAAGAATCAAATCACTGCATGGTATGTTATTTAGACGTTTTTTTACCAACAGGATATAATTCATGAAAATTGTTGCCATGATAGCACTGTCTTCTTCGCAGTCAGCTTCCATTACCATTGTATAAGACTTGTATCCTGCTATACGTTGTACGACAACATTGGGAAGAACTGTTAAAGTACCTTCTTTTTCAACAGAATCATTTAGGAAAGCATGGAAGTTTTTATCATCCTTACCTGTAAGGAAACATTCCACCATGTTTTCAAACAACTCGAATCTATTGATGTCCTCGTCTTTATTGTAAGAATGACAAGCTGTATCAATGGCTTCAAGTATATTATCGCTATAAGGAATCACGACTGACCCTTCTAAAAATCTCTTTAGTTTGTCCATCACTTATTATTTAGATAGTTTCTCCCAAAGCTCAACAAATCGATTTTGTTCCTCTAAAGCATTAAGGAAAAATACAGAATTGGCACTGAGTGATTTGTTCTTGTCATACATGTCGAACTCCTTCATTATTTGCGTCGCTTTCGGACTTTGGATAAATCTATATCTGATTTCACGTTTTGTGATGCCTTCTGGTAATTTATCAACTTCCATATCTTCCATTTTTTGTTTATTGAGCCATCTGTTTTCACGATTCTTTTTCAATTTGACTTCGAAAGTCTTGCTTTCTTCGTTCAAATGTTCAAATGTCTCTTTATTATATTTCTCTACATACAATTTGGCATTTAGCGTATCATCGTTAATGTCTTCTTTTACATCTAATTCAAGGATGTTGTATACAGAGAAATATTCTGATTCTTTCCCTCCAGTCGGCGGCTGAAACGCTCCAGAAAGAATATGTATAGCACCTTTATCATCAGACGCAGGTCTGTGTAAATGTCCGTATATTTGTATTTGGAATTTCTTATCCAGGGTCTTCTGTATTTCCCTTCCGTTTTTCACACGATTCAAAGGATGGTGCATCATCAAAATGTTTATTTGACCTTCCTGCGGTGCGTCTATATTATAAGCTAACTTGGGAAGGAACAATTTATGTCCTTTGCCATCGTCATCAACATCATACCAATCAGATATCAATGCTGTATTCATGCCGTATAGATTGATATGGTAAGCACCAATATTAGAAAGCTGATATTCTATGAACATCTTATGCTTTTTAGGGTCATATTGTTCATCCATACCATCCAGACATTTTGCCATGAGTGGTTCTACGCTATCATAAGATGAAGCAAATGAATGGTAGGCCTTAAATGGTGCATACACTAATTGAGCTGACTTTGTATCATTTCGTAGTATGTCATACCATTGATCGTCTGTATCTATATTTGACGTTTCCGAACTCATTCCTGCATGTATCAAGTGTCTTATTCCACTTTGTGCTGTTCCAAAGTCCTTGTCATGATTGCCTGGTATCAAATAAACCTCATGTTCTGGACAATTCGCTTTTTTACAAAGCTCATTGATGAATTGTGTGGCTTGTTTATATTCATCTTTAGCACCCTTTGCGGCTATATCGCCACTTATAAGGATATGACTAATCGGACCTTTGGCAGCAGTGTAATCTTTAATGTCCTCCAATAATTTTCTTCTTATTGGATAGAATTGATCGTGTTCGTTTGGAAGCGACCAAAGATGTATATCTGATATTATTAGAATACGGACCATGTTTGAATAGTTGCTTAGAATTTATGGCTTTCTATTTTTTAAATTATCTTGCTCACACTCACCCCATCAATAGCTCTCTGATAGATATCTTTTACCATTCCCATTGACGGAACAACAGATAGGTTGCAACGAGTAGCAATTCTTTTAAAGGCTCTCATCACATTCTGTCGCACCCTTTTCACCTCGCAATCCGCCATTTGCATATCTGTTGATTTGATGAAAGGGAATAAGAATTCTGAATCAGAGGGGTAGCGGTCTGCGATTTCCTGCATGGCTGCATCCCATTGTACGGTTATACGTGGCAATCCTGGTATTTGTGAGATGTATGTTAATGTGAATCCTTTGATGTCGGTTTTCTTGATGTTTGCCAAATCTGTAAAACTGATGCCTCTGCCGTAGATGCAAAAGAAGAACATATCACGGGCAAAAGTTTGTGGTATGGAATCAGACAGGTCGGCATAACGCATTCTACGTAATTCATCAACTGACAGCAATTCACGTTCTTTTTTGGCTGGCAAAGCAACTCTTACGCCTTTCAGTAATTTAAGTTTTGGAACAATTCCTTCTTTTACTGCAATATTATATACCGAACTGATTTGGTATAGATAGAGTCGAGTCGTTGATTGTTTACGCCCTTTGGTATTCAACCATTCCTCGAATTTTACCATAAGTTTTGGAGTCAATTCGTTTAATGACAATTCCTCTTTACCCAAGAAGTTGACAAAGCAACGGAGTGCCATCTCACGATTGTGAGCAGCCTCAAAGTGACCTTCTTCTTTGTCTTTTTCTATTTTTCGACGAGAATATGCGAAGAAATCGGTTTCCATTTTTACTTCTCTACGATGACTAATAAAAACTATTCAAACAGATAGCCGTAGTTGTTTTGCAACGCCTCAAATTCTGTTTCGCAGCGATTATGCAGTTCTTTGTCGCTGTCCTTGAATATCTTTATAACTTTCTCTATCTCTTCCTTTACAGTTCTTCCAGCTTCAAAGATGGGTCTAAGCTCGTCTTTGAAATAGTCGATGAAAGGTGCATAGTAGTAGCCTATCTCTTCTATCATAAAATAGAAGGTGTCATAGGCATCTTTCAGATCCAATTTCTTGTCTCTTACATCTGCAAGAGTTTGAAGACGGAGTATTTCTATATTTTCTACTTGAGCCGACACCTCTTGGGCAGTCTTCACTTGATGAAAGTATCGATCGATAAAGGCGTTGCGCTCATGCAGGTTGCGCTTGTAGAACAATTCGCGCTCTTTTTTGTCTGCCTCGTTCTTATTTACTTCTTCGAACCGTTCGGCATGTACACCAGATAGAGCTACAGCCATTCCACCGACATCCATGACGAGCTTGCGGTCTCGGGCTATGCGAATTACATAACCTTCGAGTCCGGCATATTCACCAGTCACGATACGAAGTAGGGTACGGTTCTTGGAATAATAAACAAAAGGACGAAGAAGAAAACGGAGACGCTCTGGCTCGGTTTCTGCCACACGCATAAATGGCTCCATCTGGTTGCAAGGGATGGTGGCTACCTTTCCAGTACTACAATTCTTACAGAGTTTATATGGTTTTATGTTTTTATCTAAGTAGTCCTGTAATGTTTCTGGGTCACCTTGCAAGAATATCAGTCCACTTACAGAAGGAGTTTCTACTTCGCGCATTCCGCCTCTGTTTCTGTGGCGGGGGACATATTTTATGGTCTTATGCACAAAATGGGTTACTCCATCTTTCTTTAGCTGTTCTTCTATCGACTTGACTTTTTGGTTGTGTACAAAAAGATAACTCCAAGACGTGCAGTTATCTTTATCGTCATTATTTAGAACCACTTTGGGAATAGATTCGTTTTCTTTCTCAGTCTCAGTTTCCTTGTTCACCTGCGAACACTTCTTTATCGCTGAACCAGTCATTTCGTCTGGCTCAGAAACTTGTGTGCCCTCTGGAAATCCTTTGCTTTCAGTTGTCTGAAAACTCTTTATTTCGTCGGCTGTAGACTGAGAAACCGTGCAATCCTGCTCCATAACCTCTCCTCTACTTTATGTCACTGTTGGCTGTCATCACCTGAGATGACAATGCCAATTTTACAATAACATTGTTCATAAATTCATACTGTCTGTGTGTATGTTTGTCCAGTTATGGGATCCAATGTTTTACAAATCATATATGCTGATTGCATCGCATTTTCACCTCATAGTGGCTTTGTGTCTCTATCCGTTCATCCGTATTTTGTACGTCAAAATACGGATGAACCGAATTGGGACTGAAAATCAAGGCGTTTTATGGTGCTGATATGGCAGATTTATTAAACATTTCTACGTAAAATCGCAAAATGGCGGAAGATTTTCGGGAGAAGATGATAATAAATGCAAGAAAAAATGTACCTTTGCAGCACGTTCCGTATTTTGACGTACAAAATACGGATGAGAGACATTCATTTGTTAAACATTTCGGTTCTGGCTTTTAACTGAATAATTTTTATTTTTTGCACCAATACGACTCTTTTCTCTTCTGTATACGATTTTGCGAATAATTTTGGTTACCTTTGTATTCTAATACAATTACATTAGCATGAGCAACGAAATTACCATAAGAGAAATAGACACAGACCATCTTGGCAAATTGATATATTGCATTCGTGGAACCCGCGTTATGCTTGATATGGATTTGGCTGATATTTATGGCTATAGTACAAAAGACTTTAATCGCCAAGTCAAAAATAATATAGAGAAGTTTGATCAAGATTTCATGTTTCAACTGACCGACGAAGAGTATGAAAACTTGAGGTGCAAAAATTCCACCTCAAGTTGGGGTGGTCGTAGATACAATCCATATGCTTTTACAGAACAAGGTATCTATATGCTTATGACTGTATTGAAGGGGCCGTTGGCCACCAAACAAAGCAAAACTCTAATTCGCATTTTCAAGCAAATGAAGGATTATGTTATAGACAATCAATCTTTGCTTGGGCAACGAGAGTTTCTGCAATTATCTTTGCAGACCACTCAGAATACCCAAGATTTGCTTGAACTGCGCAATTCTTTATCCGCAGTCGATGATAAGGTTGCAGAAATAATAGATACTTTAGGTACTGTCGTTACAAAGTCAGAGTTGGCTAATGTCATGCTTGATTTTGGCAGTCCTTCAATAAGACGTGGATGGCTCATACTTAATGGGCAGCCTGTAGAATCTGATTTGGCATATCAACAAATATATTCATCTGCAAAGAACACAATACTTGTGATAGACAATTATGTTGGTCTGAAAACTTTGGTATTGCTCAAAAATGTTTCAACTAATATAAAAATCACCATTGTTTCAGACAATGTAGGCAACCGCTTGCATCAAACAGAATTTGACGACTTTATTCGTGAATATCCTCTCAGCATTTCATTCAAAAGGGCTGGTGGTATATTTCATGATAGGTATATCGTCATTGATTACAATACAGACAATGAGCAAATTTACCATTGTGGCGCATCCTCTAAAGATGGGGGCAATAAGGTTACAACAATTACCGCAGTGGCGGACAATGCTATATATCATCCTATTATAGATAGCATTGCCAACAACCAGGAGTTTCAGTTGTCCTAATGTAACCTAGAATGTATATTCTATATATCCATATCGCAAACTTCGATTTTCAGATGTTCTCCATCGGACACAAAGTGGACAATCTTTCAATTCTGTGGGGAAATTGGAAATTCCAGAGACGGTATTGGAGGAATTACTACAGAATGCTTTAGTTCATGCCGATTTGCTAAAGACTGCTGCAATTCGTCTTCTTGTGTTTGACGACCGTGTGGAGATTATCAATCCTGGCTGCATCATGGGTGGACATAACATAGAGGAGATGATGCTCGGCAATTCTTTTGCACGAAATCCTCTCATGGCAAATTTCTGCGCCAAGACAATGCCGTATCGCGGATTGGGGTCAGGCATTCCTCGTGTATTATCAGAGGATAGCCATGTCAAATTTATAGACAGTAAAGATGGAAACCAGTTTACTGTTTGCATTTATCGTGTCCTTGCAGAAAAACACAATGAAACTGAAATCATCGGCTGTGATTTGGCAAGGAGTAATACGGAAAAAGCAAAGAGTGGTGATTCCTTGGCAAGGAGTAAAGATAAAAAGGCAAGGAGTATAGGGGAAAAGGCAGTAAGTAAAGAAGAATTACTCCTTGCTTTTTGTTCTGAACCGAGAAGCTTGTCTGAAATTAGTGAATTTCTTAAATTGAAGGAGAAGTATAAGATGAAGAAAAAACTTATAGACCCACTATTGGGCAAGTCTCTCCGCATGACAGAACCAAACTCTCCTAATAGCCCGACACAAAAATATGTTATTATTGGTAACGATGATTAGGGCAGTCTTTATTCTTGTCGTTATGTTGCCTTCTTTTTACTGGGATTTGTATTCAGTAAAAAGAAGGCAACATGCTATTTTTTGCTTATTTTCCGTATTATTTTCTTGTTTGCCTCGTTGATTTTCGACACATCAATGGAGTTCAGATACACCTGCGTTGTCTTTATGGAGTTATGCCCCATGCCCTCGCTGATTATTGGAATGGGTATGTTCATGTCTCTCGCTATGCTTGCCCATGTGTGCCGTGCGGTATATGTGGTGAGTGGCATTTTCAACTCTGTCATTTCACCTATCTTCTTCAAATTATAGTTGATGTTCTCCAACATTCGATGATATTGTTTTTGTTCGGTTCCGTCATCTTGCTGAATAATAGGAAGAAGATAGGGACTGACGGGATTTATGTGTGCGTATCGGTCGATTATTTCTTGGGCCTCTTTTACCCATTCCACCGTCAGATATTGGTTGGTCTTCTTGCGGCTATAAGCCAACATCTTATTTTTCAAGTCCTTCTTCCGCAGATAGGCGATGTCGACGAACGGCATTCCTCGCATATAGAAACTGAACATAAACACGTCACGGGCAAAGGCTATAGACGTACCTTCGGGCAATTGCAGCGTGGCTATGGCTCTCATCTCTTTTTCGCTGATGGCTCGTTTGGTGGTTTTGACGTATGACAGACGCACATGACTGAACAGATTGCTGTCTATCCTCACTCCTTCATCGGTTGCCTTATACAATAAGGTGCATAGTGTACGCAGATAGCAGCTTATACTGTTCTGCTTCAATCTTCTGTCTTTGAGCCATGCCTCATAACACTCCATCATATCCGGAGTGAGTTCGTCAAAGGTCAAGTCCTGGCCTTCACGAAACTCTTTGAACCGCCGATAGGCATTAGTGTATGTCATGGCTGTCCCTTGCCGTTTCATCTGCTCTTTCTTCGTCACCTGTTCTTGTAGAAACATAAAGACGGTCTTTGGGGTCTTGGTTTTATTGAATGCATCGCACAGTTCATTTATAGTGACATTCTTATGTAGGTTTCCCATTTCCACGATAATGCTGTCCCATTGCTTCAACTCCCAATTTATTTGGCTCTGCATCTTTTCTAATTCTGCTTTTCGTTCGCTGTTTGGCGGAATCTGCACTTCGCCTACCTTTTCGTCCCATTCACATGGGTATACATGATACCCAGTGCTTATCCACTTCACTTTTCGCTTGTGTATCACCTGATAATACAGCGTTCCCTCTGTCTCGGGTACTAACGACGGACGGAATTTCAATTTTATTGTTGCCATTAAATGTTTGTTTTTACGGGTTATTACTACCTATAAATAAGGTCTTGTCCTAACTATATTGTCGGAACAAGACCTTATTTATGTTTTCCGAGTGACATCACAATTTCGCAAGCCCCAACGGTTTTATCAACCTTCAATTAACCGCACCTACAAGTACCCCCATATCCGAATCTTTTTCCTAAATCTGTTTGGCGGTTTGAAAAATAATTGCTAACTTTGCAATGAGAATTTCCGCCACGCCTATGCGAAAGTATGCGTACCAGGGCGGAACTTTTATTTTATATCGGTATGAACTATTCAAAATTACCCATTTCAATATCTGACCAGATATCCTTGCTGAAAGGCAGAGGGCTTGTTATTGGAGATGATTCTTATGCCAAAGAGCAGTTGGGTACTATCTCATATTTTCGTCTTGCGGATTATTTTCAACCACTTGAAGACAACCATTCCTTACATACATATAAATCTGACGCAACATTTGAAGATGCAGTCACTTTATACTACTTTGATAAGGAGTTGCGTTCTCTGATTTTTACAGCCATTCAAAGCATTGAAATTGCATTACGTTCCAAAATGATAAACCATTGCGCATTAAGATATGGTGCTCATTGGTTTATGGATTTTGAATGGTTCAAAGATCGGAGTATTTTTATGTCTACATTGAAGAAAATCATTGGAGACACAGAGCGTTCTAAGGAAGAGTACATCAAAGAATATTATCAGGACTATACTTCTCCTATTCTTCCTCCAGCTTGGAAAACCTTGGAAGTTATTACATTCGGTTCCCTTTCAAAAATGTATGAGAACCTTAAAGAGAAGGTTGTCAAGAGGGAAATTGCGAGAGAACTGAAAGTACCTACTCATTTGATATTAGAAAATTGGATTCAATGCACTGCAGTTATGAGAAACCTGTGTTGCCATCATAATCGAATATGGAATCGAAGGTTTGCTGTCAAGCCCCAACTCCCCAACCGATTGGAAGGTAAATGGATAATATCATCGACCTCTCTTCCAGTGAAGCTATACTGGCAGTTATGCGTATTCCAATATTTGGAGGATGCTATACACCCAGAAAACACGTTCCGCACAAAATTGAAAGAACTCCTTGCCAAATATCCTTCAGTGGATGTTGGGGCAATGGGTTTCCCCTCTGATTGGCAAGATAATCCGCTTTGGAACGAATAAAATAGATTACCGGTATTGTTATCACCGTCTCTATTTTCTGAGTGGAGACTACAGTTTACGAGTCCCAACGGTTTTTATTCTGTTTACGACCAGATGTATTCTCAATGCGCAGTTTGTGGGTTCCAACGGTTTTTATTCTGTTTATCGCCGTATCTGTTTTCCGAATGGCACATCGTGCCACAGCTTTGCATTCAGACAAAGCAGTCGAGAGTTCACTCTCGTAAGGCTTTATCTGAATGTAAAGCAAGTCGAAGACTCGGAAAACAGATACGGTGTTTTTATCGGTTTTTGTCTACTTCCACCTACTGGGTTAGTCGGTTTTTGTCTAAAGCCCACCCATATTCAAGGCTCATACAACAGCCTAAGCTCCGTATTCCGTCTTCTCCTTATAGAAGCAATCACCTTACCTTTCCATCGGCAGAAGTCCAAATATTCCCTTTCTATATCCCTTTCCCCACGCTCTATCTTCTGCAATAGCCTGCTTTTACGGAACTTTCTTCTATCTCCAAGCACTTTATACGGCCCCACATTGTAAGCAAGTACTGCTAATAACAACGAATCCTTGCCGTACTTGCGGAACATTCCGCAAAAGGTTCTCAGGTCACTTCGTAGCAGCGAGTCCGCTTGCTCCAATGTCAGGTTTTTCTTGAAGTTCTCATGTGGTTGTACACAATGTCCCCATCCTATATAGGGGTAGTTGTGCTTGATGTCGTGCCAACCTTCATAGAACTTGATGCAGCGTACCGCACGTTCAAAAAGAGGGAAACGAAATATTCCCAAGTCCGACTGGCTTTGCACTATAGTCTGTGCCTGTACCTGTACCACCAGGCACAAGCACATCATCAACGCCACCATTATCGTTTTTCTTATCCTGTTCATGTCATTACTCTTATCATCTGTTATCTCCGTACCCTTGGCTTAGTCTGCCTAAGGAGGCTTAGTAAGGCTCAATAACAAAGACTGCATTTACTTCACCTTATACCTCTGTATCGTATTTATCATCGACTTCACATCCTCTCCAACTTGCACGAAATTCTTATATAGGATGCGCTCTCGCTCATCCCTCGACTTAAATGTGTAGAACTTGGGCAACGCCACATAGCCATCTTCTTCTTTTTTGATGTCTGCCATGTTGAAATCCGTCTTGCAGTAGAACTTACTGGTCTTAAACTCCTCGCTCTCTTGTATGTTCATACTGCCACCGCGTCCTGTCTTGGTTTTCACAAAGTCACGTGCTGTCTGACCGCATATCCATCCTGTCGGCATATCCGAGATTTTCGAGGCTGGCACCAGACTGTCCATATTCTCATTGAGATTGATGCTTGTCTTGTCACGGTCAATGGTCACACCTTTCTTCAGCTGCACCACCTTACCGAAGATGTCCGAGGACAACCACTCCAAAGTTTCCTTGCTTCGTGCCGAACCACTCACCACATTACCCACTGTGGTAATAATCTTCTGCATTCCGACTTTCCCGTAGTCGGCTTCCAACTGCGGAAGTTCCTGAAAACCTAATGTCACGCTCACTTTGTTGCTTCGTGCCGTACCTATCAGTCGGTCTATCTTGTGGAAATACAAGGTGGGCAACTCATCTACAATGATGCTTGTCGGAATATTCTTGCCTTGCCCAGTGTTCACTCTCGTCACCAGTCGATTGAGAATTAGGGCATTCAATGCTCCAATAATGCTTTCCATTTCGGGGTCATTGGCTATCAGCAGATAACTGGGGCTCTTGGGGTCGCTGACTTTCAGGTCGAAGTCATCTCCATCTTTATGGAATATCCAGTAACTTTCCTTTGTGGCGAGTCGGGAGGTGTACACACGTAGCGTACCTATCATACCTTCCAACTGTTCCATAGCTCTGTTCTTCAATGCCGTCTGGAACGGACCGAGCAATGGTGCTACCTCATTGTCTGTTTCCAATACCTCAAAGATGGTCTGGTAACTTTCATTCAAGAAGGAGAGGATATGTGGCATATCGCTGTACTTGCCAAGCCAATAGGCAGGTTCCACTTCCTTTCCCATCTTGTCAAAGACTCTTCCTGTGGGTATCATACGCAGTGTTTGTTTGTCCTGCACCTTTTCTGCTATCAGCATGTTACCGTCCTTGTCGTACGGTTCTTTCTCCCAATTACAGAAGAAGTAGATACATGCCGCCAAGAAGTTTACAGCTGATGTTTGGAAGAACTGGTCGCTGCCGCCACCGCCTTCTTTCTTACCTTTCTGCAACGACTCCAACAAGGTTTCTGCCGTTTCACTCGCTGCTGCCAAATTGTTGATATACTTCAACTGGATAGGATTCACTCTTCTTGAATACTCCACGTCTACGAAGTTTATCATATTGAATTTCATGCCCTTTGGCATCTTGCTGTCTTTGGCATTTTTGTTCTTCAGATAATGGTAATACAGCTTCGTCGCAAGTGTCGGAAACTTATAATCATATAAGACGACCGCAAAGCCTTTCTCACTGTGCTGTCTGATGAATGGTTCGATGATGGAGAAAGTCTTACCAGAGCCAGGCGTTCCCACCACCCATGTGCCTCTAAAGGGATTGACAATGTTTACCCATCCCTTTCTAAACTTACCCTTATAATAGTAGCGCATGGGGATATTCACACTGTAGTCATTGGTCTGCAAGTCCTTGCATTGTTCAAAGCTCTCGTTCTCGAAATTGAAACGGTCTTTCAACAGTCCTTCCTTCAGGAACTTGCTGATGTTGTCCAAGGCTATATGTACCAATACTACACCTATGATGGATGCTGCCATATATAATAAGGTGTTCAGCGAGAACATATACACTTGCATTTCCATCGGTGTATTGAACAGCCAGACGGATAACACAATAAAACCTACACCACTCACCAATGGATAAAGCACTTGTTTCCTTGCATCAAACTCCAGATGCTTCTTGTTTCTCGTACCAACACAAGTGATACACACCAACAGAAAGGTGGCAATCTTGCTATATGCCATATTCCCATCCTGGTATATCATCCACTGCTTGATACGACTATGCAAGTCGCATACGATGCTTCCCATCGGGCTTGGGTCTATGGCATACTCAAAGAACTCCATCAGTACGGAGATATAAATCACCGCTCTGAATATCTTGTAGAACCCTTGTAACTCCTTACTTTCTTCCATATCTTATTCTCTAACTCACATTATTACCATAAACTGTCATTTAACCACCAAAAACACTGACATGTCAGTCTCATCTTCCTTTTCCGTCCTATTAGTTTCATTGTATATTTTTACCTTTGCAAAAACATTAACACACATTCTGTCATGAATTATCACTTAGGCAATCTCCAAGAATTCAATCCTGACTTATGCCTACAGCTGAAACGATATTGTTATGAGATAAACGGATGTTGCCAAACAGTCCATAAGGAACTCGGTCCTTTCCTCAATGAATATATGTACCAAGATGCTTTGGAAATCATATTCAATGAGCGTGCTATACCTCATACAAGAGAGTTTTATTTCTCTGTTGACTTCCATGGTCAACAAATAAGACATAAGCACTTTGTGGACTTCCATGTTCGTGGAAAGGTCTTCATCGAATGTAAAGCAGTTGCTTCTCTTGGTCCAGAACAGCGTCAGCAACTCTGGAACTACATGAGATTGACCAAAGTCAGAATTGGCATCCTTTACAACTTCGCTCCCATACGAGACCAAAGCGAGCATTACTATCTTGACACAGACACCAACATAATGTATTTCTTCTGATAGCGTCCCCACCTAAACCCTGATACCCCAATATGGTCTATCTCGGTTTGTCACCCGTACACATAATGCTCAATACGCCAACAGTTTATCTCGGTTTATCGGCAGTTCGCATAACTCTCGATTTGCCAGCAGTCTATCTCGGTTTATCACCAGTACGCATAGCCCTCGATTTGCCAATGTAATCTATCTCGATTTATCACCAGTACGCATAATTCTCAATTTGCCAGCGGTTTATCTCTGTTTATCGCCAGTACGCATAATTCTCAATTTGCCAGCGGTTTATCTCTGTTTATCGCCAGTTTGTTTTTCTGAGTGGCGCATGCGCCACTACTGATGTGGGGCGGACTTCCCGTCGAGAGTTCACTCTCGTAAGGGAAGTGCGAACCACAGCAGTAAGCCGAAGGCTCAGAAAAACAGACTGGTGTTTTTACTCCGTTTTTGTCTTCCAATCCACCCACTCATCCAATCACTCATTCAGCGTAATTATCGGTCTCGCTCTATGCGCCTGTATCTTTGGCGTTTCCTGCATGGCTCCACTTCCTAAAGAGTAGAGCCATGCCTTGGCTGTCTGTTGCCCTTTCACTTCTGTCGATGTCCAATACCAACAGTCATTGGTCTCATCCGGCAATGGGTCTCCACCGCATTTCACGATGATGGGGTTCACTACAGCCTTGGCAGCATACAGCAGTCGCATTTGTGCTACACTCGGGATATAGGCACTCTGTCCGTATCTCCAAATGTCGAATACTTTTTCTGCCAAAGGGGAGAAGGTATCGGTCGTACCATATAAGGCGAAGGTATTGGTGTTTCCATCATAAGCTGTCAGATCTGCTGAAGTGCCTTGTGCCACACCGATACTATCTGCAAAGGATTCTGGAGCTATATCCCATAGATAAACGGCATAACCGTTTCCTTCCACATCTTCTCGTTGATTGATATGGAATACTACGGCTATGGCTTGTTTCCCCGACTTCTCATAGTCTGCATACGACATGACATTGCCATCCGTACACAGGATATGGCAGGGTTTCATGGCCGTGTCTGGGAAATCACGATGTGCATCACAGGCTACCAACAGCACTGCCATCAACACACCTATTATATAATGTGTATATCTTCGTTTCATCATTCGTCTTTCTTTGGTTTCACCTTCTTTTTTACTTTACTGGCAGTTTCACACCTAATACGACACCTGTTCTGAATAGGTCTTCGCCTTTTATCATTATGTCACTCTTCACTTGCCAATAGAGTATCCAACCTCCTCGCAGCGTGTAGTTGTGCTCATAACCGAAATGTGCGCCTCCCAAGAAATCCTTGGTGTCACTTCCTCCTGAAGCTCCGATACGTAGGTTGCCATGATGGTTACGTCCTCTGGTCACGCATGGCTTATAGGCAATACCGAAACCATAGCTTCTATAGTTTCTCCAAAAGGAGTCAGGACATACGTGGCCACAAGACTTGCACTTATCCCATTTGATATAGCCATTGGCGAAATACTCCCACGCATTGTGGTATTTTGTCTCATGCTCATAGGATAGGGTCATATCAAATCCTTGCTCATAGAGCGCACCAACACCTACTGATATTCTGTCACTATTGGTTTGCGCTTTTATCGTTGAAGCAGTGGCAATCAATGCCACTGCCATCATTATGCTCTTCATTTTCATTATTCTTCCTCCAACATTACCGCATTAAACGAGTCTGCCGACAGCACATCTTCATAGTCTATGCTCACACTGATGTTGCGTCCGCTTATCTGGTTCTCCGTCATTTCGATGGTCAGCACCTTGTCGTTGGGGAAGGTCATCTTTTTCAGAACTATAACATTTCGGTAGCCGTACTTAAAACTTTTGTTACCTTGCAACATCAACTCTGGCGTCAGTTCTACGACTTGTGCATTGGTGGCTTTAGATAGTTTCTTGTCTGCCAATTTCACACGTATCTCATCGATGTCAAAGCGTATGTTTGTTTTATTCTCTACGGAAAAGTCAATGAAGAAGTAGTCGCCTACTGCATATATGTTATTCATGCGCATCACCATTCGATGTGCCTTGCTTGCCACATTTCTGAATTTTGCTGGTGAGTTCCACACTTTCCATGCATAGCGTGTCATGTCTTCTGTAGACATACTCACTGCTGGGTTGTTATAGGCGGTCTTCTCCTGCTTGCGTATTTCCTTGTCTGTTACGGCTTCCTTTAGTCGTGTCGTATAGAGTAGAGCATATTGTGTACGGTAGCGTTCTGTTACGATGGTTACAATCGCCAACACGTCACCGTCTGCATGACCGCCTTCCTTGGGTTTCAGCCTGATGGTGTTGTTGATGGGCTGGTCTCCCACTACCTTATCTGTAGAAATGTCTACAAAACGTATCGGCTCACTTGCCGTGATAACTGTGGTCACTTCCTCATTGACTGTCAGCTGTTCCAACTCTTGATACGTCTCTTGCGCTTGCATGGTCATTGTCGCCATTAGTCCGACTACTGCCAAACCTATTCTCTGAATGATTTTCATATTCATGTGTTGTTACTTTTTGGTTTCCTTTGAATTGATGATATACACGAATGTCCCGTACTTCAGCTTCACCTTATTCTTCTTGATAGCCTTGCCGATGGCATTGCTGGTTTTCTGATAGGCATTCTGCATGGCTTGCATTCCCCATTGCGAGAAGCTGCTGCCTGTACCGGATGTATTCATGTTCATATTGCCACTCACAGCTCCACTTGCCACGTCTTTGGTTGTCTCTCTGAACTGGCTACTCGGCACATATAGTCCTTCCAATCCATCGGTGTCATATAGCGACAAGCTGACTTTCACCAGTTCGTCATCTACCATGATACTGCTGATGCTGCCTTTTACTCGTTGCGAAGCGAAACCGCTCATTGTGGCATATAGGTATGAACCTCGTTTTACTACATGCTCATTGATTTCTACATCATCCAACAGTCGCAAGCGCACTCTCGATCCATCCGTTGCCTTCACGTTCTCATCAATGATGGCTTTTATCAACTTTGGCTCCTGCTCATTTTGGGCAAGTGTATTGAAATAGTCTGATGTAGTCCTCACCTTTTTCACCATCTCACTTGGCTTTTCCTCATCCGATGGTTTGTTCACGGCATTTGGGTCGGTTGAAATCTTTCCCGAAAGCTCTACTGACGCTTGATTGCTTCCATTGGGATTATTCGTTCCGTTGATGGCTGCTGACTCACCATGTTCCGTATTGCCGCTACCTGCACTTGTCTGTCCTCTCAATCGCGCTTCCGCGAGGGCCTTCTCCAACTCCGCCATTGCTTCTTTCTCACGCGTTTTGGCATCGGTTGCTTCTGCTTGTGCCTTGTTTTTCTCTTGCTCATCAAGCAGGGCAATGTCGTTTTCTGTATATTTTGATTCATATTGTTCCTGGTTTTCTTCTGGGGTGTCTCGCTCGATGTTGTCCACAGCGGTGTAATCACCAATCTTCCCCCATGCCTTGGTCATGTTCTCATACTTGCCTCCGATACCGTCTCCCTTTGTCTTTGCTCCGGGCAGTTCGGGGTTCAGGTATTCTGTGGTTTGCATACTCTTGTCCGTCACTTCGGCTTTTTCAGCATTGAACAAGTCAAAGATGAAATACGAGGCTCCCAACAATGGAAAGTAGAGTATGGCAGGAAGCATATACTTCGGTTGTCTAAAGTTTATCTTTTCTGTTATCTTCATTGCCTTGTCTGTTTATTGGTTCTACTTCTTGTTCACGCTCCCTGTCCACCTTTTCTTTATGATGTTCCAACGCTTTGTGTCGTTCTCTCAGGAGACTGTCTTGCATTTCTGTCGCTGTCCGTTGATTGGGCTTGTGATTGTACACTACTGCCAGTCGATAGATGTTCCATACAAAACTGCCTACCACAAATCCGAACACTATCACCAGGAACGCAGTTCGGTGTCTGTCTGCAAATCGCTGTATGCTTGCTGCAAACTTGTCTATATGCAGCGTCTCCGCAAACTTACGTCCAGCCTTCACTTCTCGCTCATACCGCTCTTTATATTTCGGATCATCCTTGTCGGGCATTTTCTCCCCGAATATCATTCGCTTGATGTTCATTGTCGTATGTCATTTCTTTGTCTAATACGTACTCTTTGTCTTCTGCTCAATATCCTTATTCAACAGCGTTCTCCAGTTTGTTACCAATAGTCCATGTGGATTATTGTCCGTTCTCGGCACTCGCTTCAATTGTCCTGCAGTCACCAGTTCTCGTGTCAGGATATTGCTGCGTCGCTCAATACGTTGTCGTCCATAATAGGTGAACTCCATATTCTCCTTGTTGAACTTGATGCTGTCACAGAATATCGAAATCACGGCACTTGTACCTAAGATGTTCGAATAGAAACCTTTTTCTTTCAATGTGTTGTACTGCGCCAATCCTGTCTCGTCCACCAGATACATGGCTTTCTCCATCGTGTATTTGATGTATTTGTCGTCAGGTGCCAGTGTAAAGAAGTAGTGATGAAACATCTCTACATGACTATTGGCTTCCACATCAAGGGTCTCATCCATCGTTGTACGGTTTACCAATATGGGGACATTGCCATCCAACACATACACTTTCTGTTGGGCATCTGTCACCATACATCTTGCTGTCCATACACTCGACACGCTAATGATGATACAACCAATCAAGAAGGCGGTGCAGACGATGCCCACCAACTTGATTTTGTTTTCTAAGTTCTTGATTACCATAGCTTACTTCTTACGTCTCTGCAACTTAACATATTCACGATGTATCATCGGCATAATCTCCAGACGCAACTCTTCTACCAACGCTCCATAATATTCATCGAGTAATTCAATGAAATAAGTTTGCATGGCAAGCATATACCATACCCACCACAGTTCCTTCTCACGCTTGCGTCTATTCGTACATAGCTTTGCCATGTGCATTCGGCAACTGAGGTATTCTACCATAGGTACAACGTACTCTTCATCATTCTCAAAGCCTTCTTCCATTTCATCAAACCATGGGTCTACACTATGTGGCACATTTTTTATTTCGTGGTTCATTCGTGCTTCGGCAAATTTGACGAACTGCTCGTCTTCCAACCATGCCTCAATCTTCAGTTCCAACTCTGTCATCTTGTTATTTTCCATAATTCGTTGTTCTTTATTGTTTTATGTTGTTTTTTTACATTATCCTGCTCATTGCTCCCGATGCCGTCATCTTAGCCTGCTGAGCCACGCCTTCACCAAAATTCCTTGTTGAAAATGCTGTGTCTCCTTCTGGAATCATCCAAGCAGCCAAGTCTGGAACGAGGTTAAGGCATTTCAAAGCCACTATACTTGCTGCCATCAGATAACCTGCTGAGAAGAACGCATTTTGTAGATAGGCTGCCATTGTCTGTTCACTGGCTGTGATGGCTGTAAGGTTCTCCACTTGTATGGACAGAACGATGTCAAACAGCAGCAATACATAGAATCCGACGAAGTACAGCATAGCTCCGTAGAAATGCACGGTCAGATAGCGTGTCAGCCATTTTGCCCAAGCTCCTTCCCATTTCGACAGCAGGGAAAATGCCCATTGTATCGGTCCGAAAATCGTGAGCATTCCGAGCAAGATTTGTTGGCAGTATATCGTTGCCCACCAACCGATTCTGAACACTATCAATGCTATCAACATCACCAGTTTGTCGATACCTACCACAGCTCCTGCTGTCAGTGAGGTGAACCATAGCTTGGATGCGTCGGTTTCCATGTTCGTCACTTCGTCCACTCCTGCATTTTCCATTGTTGCTTCTATCAGGTTGGGGTCCGAAGTTCCTTTGTGCGCCACGTCTGCCTGGGCTTGGATATGGGTGTACATCGTGTCTCGTACATAGACGAGCTGCTGCACTTCTTCAAACTTGTCACTGATTTGTGTCGCCTCCGAACTGTATAGGTCATGAGTGTAACTGCCGATGCAGTTGGGTATATAGGATAGAAAATCCAATACGCACCAACTGCTGCCGCTATTTGTCATGTTTGTATCTGCCGGTGGATACCACCAACAGAGTATCACTGAAATGACCAATGGTTTGAAGAGTTTCATCACATCCAATGGCTCATGTTTCACCATCATCTTGTACGCCATACCTGCCGCTACGATGATTGAGAACAGTGCAGCCAATGCCATACTCATTTGCAGAATCCACCAAAATGGCCCCTGTGAACCAGTGAATGTGGCATCACACAAGAACTCGTTGGTCTGGAATATCACGTCATCTATATCTTCTTCAAGGAGATTGATGCCGAAGTCGGATAATATATTACTGTTGTCTGCCATATGCGTTTTACTCTAAATCGTTACAATTTCTTGTCTCGTTTGGGGTGTTTTTGTCCCTCGCTGCCTTTTTTGCCCATTCCATTTTGGGCAAGATGCCCTCTTTCTTCAGTATGTCATAGAGAAACAGCCGTCCTTTCTGTGTCCACTTGGTGTTAAGTGTGGTACATGGCACTCCTTCGTTGGTCATAAAATGGATGGTCTCGCTGCTCACATAACATTTGTCCTTATATTCGGCATACAATATCCATTGCTCACCAACCTTGTATTGGATGCGTAGTCCGTGCAGTAATTTGTTCATTCGTTGTCCTGACATACCATAGTCCTGCGCTATTTGGGTGATGGTCATGGTACTGGTAGATGATAATATCAAGTCCAGATAACTCACTTTCTTCTCCATTTCTCCGATGATTTGTTTCTGTGCCTCGCATTGCTGTTCCGCTTCCAATCGCTTCGCCTTTTCCTCTTTCAACGTCGTTGCCAACTGTATCAAAAAGTCGGGCTCAGTGATGGCTCGCTCCAAAGTGTCTTTGGTCATATACGCCCCATGTTTGCGGATGGTGGGTAACACTTCTGAGGTCACCCATTTGCGGAATCTCTTTGCCTCGGGCTTTCTGCTGTCAAGGATGACATCATACAGCCCATCTTCTGTAATGAAGTTCACAACTCGTTGTCTTCCAAGGCTATCAGAGATAACCTCGGTTGAAACGATGTTATCTCCAAGCCGTTCTTTCACATGCCAAGACTTCAATCCCAACATCTTGCACACATCACCCAAACAGAACAATGGTGCATCCGGGGTTCCCATAATGCGTATCGTCCCTAACTCCTCATTGTTGAAAATCTGAATATTATTATCCATGTCGTATTTTATTTTATCGTATCTCTAATGGCTTAGTCCCTCCCAAGAAGGCCCAGAATGGCTTACCCTATAAAAGGCATTTATCTTTTTACTGCCTCATTCCATCTGCTCTTTGCCTCGCTCACAATATTTTCTTTATGCAACGTTCTTTCATGTGTTGCCGTAAGCAAGGTGTTGGTGCGTGATGCACTATGCAGTCGCACAAGGTAGCGCAACAGTGTTTCGTTTTGCCTTACCACATCATCATAGATGCGTAGGTATTCTTTCTTTCGCTGTGCATTGGGCATATAGGCATCCTTTGTGGTTCACATGCTTGTGGCTGCAAGCAAAGTCCTCAATAAAGCGTTGGTGTGTCTTTACGCCATTTGTTACTTCATTCCGATAGCCAAATCTTGCTGCCAGAAGAATAGTCCATAATCCGTGCAATTCGTCCTTGTCGTTCACGAAATGTCTGTGTACTGTTTGCCATTTCTCAAAAAGAGAGATGACCGCCAAATTTTGTGGTCATTGTTCAATTAATTATGATGTGATGTAATTACGCAAAAAACTCTGACCACTGATGTAGCCAGAGTCTTGCGTTTGATTGTAAAATTCCGTATTATGTCGTGTCTCATAGTTACCTAATCGAATAGACCGTTAACTAAGTTAACAGCCTCGTCCTTCTTTTTGTTAACGATTTTGGCGTACACCTGCGTCATTCTCACGTCTACATGCCCTAACAACTTGGACGTTGTGTACAAATCCGCTCCAAGTGTCAGCATCATTGTGGCAAACGTGTGTCGGGCTGTGTGAAAGGTGAAATGCTTGGTTATACCAGCTGCCTCCGCCCACGGCTTTATCAAAAGGTTAACAATATTGTTACTTGGTAACGAGAATACTTTTTCGTCCGCACCTTTGCCATTACGAACAGGTAACCATTTCAATGCTTCTGATGACAACGGAAGATATATAGGAGCTTTGGTCTTCTGCATTACGACTTGTAGGCGGTATTGTCCGCTATCACAGAAAATATTTTCCCATTTCAAACCTTTTATGTCACTGAAACGCAGTCCGCAGAAACAAGAAAACAAATACGCATCCTTTATGTTTTCGTTCTCCATAGGTGTTGCTATCAGTTTCTTTATTTCATCGATGGTCATGTATTCACGTTTGCTTTCAGGAACTTTCAGCTTGTCCGAGCTTCCAAGTCTTGTAAATGGATTTACCTTTAGTAACTCTTCTCTTACAGCAGCATTTAACGCACCATTCATTCCTCGATAATAGTTACATGCTGTATTTGTACAGATGTTCTCACCGTTCCTGGTTTTATATCCGTCACGCAAGTAATCAATGAAGTCCTGACAGAATTTCTTATCCACATCATCCATTGTCATATTCTCGCATCCCATTTCTGTGAGAATACGGATGGATGTGTTTATTTGCGATTCGTCCTTTCGTCCTCGTTTTTTCTGTCTTTCCTTGTATGTCTGCAGCCAATCTGCAAGAAGCACTTTTGGCTTGTCGTCAGCTTTCTTGATGCCAGCCTCTCCATTCGTCATTGCAATGATGCGTTGCGACTTTATGGCATTGGCGGCAATCAGCGTAGCTTGATTCCGCTTGCGTGCTTCATCGTCCGTTTCAGGAATGATGTACATCTTCAAGTACTCATACGAACGTTTGCCGTCTCTGTATATGTCCAGATACAGGCTCTTATTTCCGTTGCTCAGGTCTTTCATCCTAAGACGGATTGGCTCTTTGAGCTTTGATGTTTTCTTGTTTCTTGCCATAGCCGTTTCTCCTTATTGATTTTGTAATGCAAAGGTACTAAAAATCCCCGAAAACGAGAAACAAACAAGAAACAAAATACGCACAAACAAAGAACAATCAAGTGCAGAGACGAGAAACAACAACAGAATAACAAAACTACTAATACACACTGATATACAGCTACTTACACTACACTTAATTGGCATTTACTTTCATTTAAATATGTCACTTCTCAATATTGACAATACAGGAAGAAAAGACGTGCGCATAAATGTATGTCGATGGAATTTCCCTGGTACATGGGTGCATAATGTAGGTACTTCTTGGCGCATCGATGCCGACATCTCCGCCAATTGGGATGCGGTGAAACGTATCATCGCTAAGAATCGATATTTATCTGCCTATGCCACAGAAGGTCATTTCAACGATATGGACATGCTTGAAATAGGTCGCGGATTATCTGATGCAGAAGAACGAACGCACTTCGGCATGTGGTGTATCCAAAGTTCGCCGCTACTCATTGGTTGCGATATGACTACCATCCCAGAAAAGTCGTTGGCTTTGCTTAAAAACAAGTGCCTTATCTGCATAAACCAAGATCCACTAGCACTGCAAGCTCATGTGGTGAAGGTAACGGATGGCGTGTATCTTTACGTTAAAGATATGCTTACATTAAACGGTACTATTCGTGCTGTTGCGATATACAACCCTACAGATAGCGACCGCGTTTTCTCTCTCAATATGGCAGATGTAGATTTAGAAGGTAAAGTAAAAGTACTCGACGCTTTCACACAGAAAGAATTGAATGATATAAGCACAGGAACAATGCAGGTAAATGTGCCGCGCCATGATACACGCATCTTTCTTTTAGCAGGCGAAAAGCGCAAGCAGCGCACGGTATACGAAGCAGAGACTGCTTGGCTGGAGCGATTCCAATGCCTCGGAAAGAATAATAGCCTTGGCTATGCCGCATACAGCGATGATTCTATTTGCTCTGGCGGTGGAAAGGTGAAATGGCTGGGCAATCATAAGGACAATTATATGGAATGGCGCAACATCTTTAGTAAAAAAGATGAAACATACACCATGGCGCTTAGTTATATAACAGATGAAGACAAAAGCGTTTTCTGCAGTGTAAACGGTGGCAAGAAGTTCGAAATAAAGACTCCTGGCAGCGACAAAAGTATAGTGAAATCCGTAAAGCACCGCATTCGCCTGAAGAAAGGAATGAACACTATCCGCATAGGAAACGCCAATGCTTGGTGTCCGGATATTGACAAAATCACTATTACCAAGTAATGAGTGAGATTAAGTTTTGTACCTTTGCACTTATAATCTTATCAAAATAGACGAAGAAATGATAAAGTTGCGCTGCGTAATAGAGCACATTACCTACCAAAATCAAGAGAATGGATATTCTGTAATGAAGGTAAAGGTGAAGGATTATTCCGACCTTGTTACCTTAGTGGGCAACCTGCTGGATGTTCCGGTGGGGGCTGTGCTATTATGCGACGGCGACTGGAAGGTGGATAAAAAGTACGGGCGGCAGTTTGTGTGCGAGACGTGGGAGGAGGTTATGCCTGCCACTGTTTACGGCATAGAGAAATACTTGGGCAGCGGGTTGGTGAAGGGCATCGGCCCTAAGTTCGCTCATCTTATAGTAGAGAAGTTCGGTACGGAAACCATCAAGATAATAGAAGATAATATAGAACGACTTCGTGAGATACCCAGAATCGGAAAGAGACGCGTAGAGAAGATTCGCGAAAGTTGGGAGAAGCAGAAGGACATAAAGAACGTGATGCTATTTCTTCAGCAGTATGGAGTGAGCACCGCTTACGCCGCTAAAATATATCGACAATATGGTAAGGAGAGCATCGACAAGGTGCAGGATAATCCTTACCGACTGGCGGACGATATCTGGGGCATCGGTTTCAAGACCGCCGACAGCATAGCCAGTAAGATGGGTTACGAGAAGAACGATTTGCGGCGCTGCAAAAGCGGTATCAGCTATACGCTGAACGAGCTTTCGAACGAAGGGCATGTTTATGCCGTAGAAGAACAACTTATAGAAACCGCCAAGAAGTTGCTCGAAGCTGATGAGGAACCTATCCGGCAGGCCGTCACCGAGATGATTGCTTCGGAAGATCTTATCCGCGAAGACGAAGCTATTTATCTGCCTCCTTTTTATCACTCTGAGCGCGGAACGGCGAATAAGTTGTTGGCTCTGCTTCAAGACCAAACGCCTACCCTTTTCGGACTGAAAGCTGATATTAAGGCTATAGAAAAGGTGTCGGGCATAGAGTACGATGAAGTGCAGATAGCCGCTATAAAACAGGCGGTACGCTCTAAGGTGATGGTACTTACCGGCGGTCCCGGTACCGGAAAAACCACTACTACGCAAGGTATTATCGCAGCTTATAAGACGGCTGGAATGCGAATTCTGCTTGCCGCTCCTACGGGGCGTGCATCCAAACGTATGAGCGAGGCTACTAGCATGGAGGCAAAGACCATTCACCGACTGCTGGAATTTAATCCGCAAGACGGCTATAAGCGTAATGACGAGAATCCGCTAGAGGGTGATGCGCTGATTGTAGACGAGTGCTCTATGATAGACATAATCTTGATGTATAATCTAATGAAGGCTATTCCTGAAAACATGCGCTTGGTGTTGGTGGGCGACATCGACCAGTTGCCGAGCGTAGGTGCCGGCAATGTGCTGCGCGACATTATCGACTCGGAGAAGATACCGGTAGTCCGTCTTACTCGCATCTTCCGTCAGGCGCAATCGAGCCGAATAGTGATGAGTGCCCACGCCATCAATCAAGGTCGTTATCCTGATACGAGCAACGGCAAGCAGACTGATTTCTTCTTTATAAAGAACGAAGAGCCGGAGCAAGTGGCAGAAGAAATAGTGAAGCTCGTAAAGCATCGTCTACCCAAGGCTTACAACCAACCACTGAATAACATTCAGGTGCTTACGCCTATGCAGCGAAGCGTGGTAGGAGCCACTAATCTGAATATGATGCTGCAGCAAGCACTTAACACGTCGAACCTTGGAATCAGCCGTGGCGGAACGACTTATAAGTTGGGCGACCGCGTAATGCAGGTGAGAAATAATTACGACAAGAATGTGTTTAATGGCGACATAGGAATCGTAGAGCAGGTAAGCATGGAAGACCGTACGCTCTTTGTCCGCTTCGACGATAATCTGGTAGAATACGAAGCATCGGAACTCGATGAGGTAACATTGGCTTATGCCACCACCATACATAAGGCGCAAGGTTCGGAATACCCCATCGTTGTAATTCCGGTACTGATGACTCACTTTGTGATGCTTCAGCGAAACCTTATATATACGGGCATAACAAGAGCCAAGAAGATATGCGTGCTCATAGGTCAGCCTAAAGCCCTCGCCTATGCCATACGCAACTTGACGGTGACTAAAAGAAACACAAAGCTTAAAGAGCGGTTGCGTGGAGAGATAGATGCGTCAACAGCTCCGATGCCTCACATTGGCAAGACTTACGCAATGCCAGAAGAGCAGGCGTTGATGGCAGCAGAATCAGACCAGGAAATGACCAACAAGTGATAAGATTACTTATAAATATAAACGATATTCGGCACTCGGCGTTCTCCGGCATGATCGAAACTTCTGTTGTCGCAAGGGTAATTTACGATACCGTTATCCGGTGCTCCCGATAACCATAATGTTGTAGAGCCACCGCCATCAAGATTCAGCGCGTTCTTTCCGCCTAACATTCTAAGCAGATGTGCTAACTCGGGGATATTTATCCCTTCGGCACGACCGCGAAAACGTCCGTTTACCGTTACCAACAGAATCTTTCCGTCCTTAGTAGTGCAGACAGCACTGCGTGGATGATTGGTTTGGATGAAATTCTCTTCGCATCGGCTCCAGTCGCACGCCTTGCCGTTCTCTAACAACAACGGCCCTGACGCCAACACCGTTCCACGTTTACGTTTATATTTTTTCTCGATTTCTCTACTCCACGGAATCAACTTCAGCTTTCCTTTTCGTTCATAGATAGCTCCCGTAACACGCAGATTAAATTCGCCTATTGTAGTAGTGTCAATCACAAGTCCATCCCTTTTCAGAAAGCAGACAGAATTGCCTTGCTTCATATTAAAATAAGAACCATTAATGGCAGCAAGTGCGTGATGTTCAGCGGCTATAAAGCTTGTCCTTTTCATTCCTTCAGATATGCCGACTCTTGCTTTCATTCCTTTGCCAGGATCAATTTCTATCATATTAATTACTTGCGGGCAATTATAAAGCATAGGTAAAGACACGCTTTTGCACACTATTCCCTTTTGAGAATGTGTCACTTCCCATTTTGCGGAAACAATTGTCAAAGAATCTGCTGTGGTTTGTCCTTTCAATATACCTACGCAGCAAAGGGCAAATGCAAGTATAGCGAAGTATCTCTTCATAGTAAACAAACTTATTATTGTATTAGGTTTATAAGTGCTTTCTCAACTGATTACAAAGCTAATGAATTAAACCGACAACTTGCGAATATTCATTAAAAAACGACAGAATCCCATGGTTTATTGGTATATTTTATATCTTTACGAAATAGAAAAGAAACAAATGTAATGACACGCATAGAACAAGAGAAAGATACAATTTTTCAGATGATAAAGATTTACTGCCATGGCAAGAAACATTGTTATGCAGGACTTTGCGATGACTGCTCGGCTTTATTGGATTATGCGTATGCCAGACTGGAGCACTGCAAGTTCGGCGAGAAAAAGCCTACTTGCAAGAAATGCCCCATCCATTGTTATAAGCCGGTGATGCGTGAACGGATATGTCAAGCTATGCGCTATGCCGGACCTCGCATGATATGGCATCATCCTAAGGCGGCAATCAGACATCTTATATACGAATTCCTTTACAATAAATAATAGAAAAACATTAAACTATAATAATTCAAAATGAACAAATACTTATTCTACATAAGCATGGCCGGCGTTCTGTCATTGCAACTGCCTGCCGCTGCCCAAAATAATTTGGATAGTCTGTCGGCTCCCCGCATTACAGGCGTTGCTCCTTCCGATGCTTTCATCGGCTTGTCGCGCATGAGCGACGGAGAAATAAGGCATTATAATTACGGTGCTCACCCAGAAGAGAACAAGCCGCTTTACTTGTCGAGCCGCGACAACGGATTTACTTGGAAGAAGGTATATCTGCCGTATGAGTTGACTTACGCCGATCAATGCTCGCCCGTAAGCGGAGAATACATCCGTCTGTTCTGCGTAAATAATAAGGTATATGCCATGCGCACCGAAGGCGGACTGAATGGCGGACGTACCATCACGGTTATAGATAACGAAGCGGGCATTATGAATAAGCCACCTATCTTTATCCGTAATGGTAAGCGCATTATCTCGGGCGCTCACCGTACCGACCGCAGCGGTTCTTTTGTTTATTATTCCGACGATGACGGACGCACATGGAAAGCTTCCAGCAAAGTTACGGCGCCTCCTCATGTAAAGGGTGGATTTCATCAGGGTGTAAGATGGAATCACGGCGCTGTAGAGCCTACCATCGTAGAGCTTAACGACGGACGGCTATGGATGATAATGCGTACTGCGCAAGATAAGCATTATCAATCGTTCTCTTCGGATGGAGGTGAGACTTGGAGCGAAGCTACTCCTTCGCCTTTCTATGGAACAATCACCATGCCTACACTGCACAGACTAACCGACGGTAGACTGCTGTTCTTCTGGTGCAACACTACGCCCCTACCCGAACTGTCTACAGCCAACGGTGTGTGGGATGATGTGTTTACAAATCGCGATGCTCTGCATGTAGCTATCTCAGAAGACGACGGAAAAACATGGACAGGTTTCCGCGAGCTGTTGCTGAATGATGAGCGAAACTCAAGCAACTTTGGCACTACGCGTCCGGGCGAAGATAAAAGCGTGCATCAGGTGCAGGCAGTAGAAGTGGCACCGGGCAAGGTACTCGTTTCTGCCGGACAACACAAGCTATGCCGCAAGTTGCTTCTTTTTGATGTGAAGTGGCTCTACGAGAAAGAAAGAGCATGCGACTTCAGCGAAGGATTGACTAATTGGTCGGCATTCCGTTATTATAAAGGTATCGTGGGACACTGCTGTTACAACCGTCAGGAAGCTCCTCTGCTGATAAGCCATCCCGATAATCCGCAACGCAAAGTTATGCGCATAGGATATACTCCCAACGATTCGCTATTAGATGATACAGATGGAGCTTTATGGAACTTCCCTGCCACACGAAACGGCGAAGTTGGCGTGCGCATCAATTTGCAGAAAGACTCCAAACCTATCCGTCTGATACTTAACGACCGTTGGTTTAACCCCACAGACAGCGTTTCTGCAGCCGAAGGATTGTACGTCGTTTCCATCAGCCGAAAAGATTTAGGGATAAAAGATAATCGCTGGCATGATGTAGTGGTGAAGTGGGAAGAAAACAAAAACGCTACAGTATGGGTAGATAAAAAGAAACGACACACCATTAAATGCAATAACCGCACCGAGCACGGAGTTTCTTACCTTCACCTGCTAGGCGGACGCACTCCCGACAGCACCGGAGTACTTATTGAAAGAGTGTATAGCAAAGGTAAATAAACACACAAAAAGAGCGGCCCGAAGGTCGCTCTTTTACTTTCTAAAAATATCAGTATTACTCAATAGTAAGTTCGTCAACAAACAAGAAGGCAGGGTTCCCTTTTCCGCCGTGCCATGATGGGATGCTGTGCTCTGTCAACGCTTTCACCTTTACATAACGAGTCTTCACGGGAGAGAACTTCAAGTTATGAACGTAAATCTTGTTTGGATCTGTTTCTTTCATTGCCGGATAAGACTCTGAAGCCACTTCCTTAAAGGTCTTATTATCGTCAGAAACAGAAACGGTGATACCTCTTGTTCCGAAAATCCAGTCACCTTTTTCTACTAATGAGCGCATTGTGAAAGAAGAAACTTCTGTAGCTTCTTTCAGGTCGATTACAGCTTCCAAATCGTTCTTGTGGAATCCCAGCCAGCGACCTGTCTTATAGTTCATATTACCGTTCAATCCATCAACCAGAACAGATTCGCCCGCATACTTATATTGATTATTTATAGGCTGAAGCATTGTGATAGGCTTCATAGACGATTTGCTGAATGAAATTGTATCTGTGGTAACATTCGATTTTCCATTAGGGCGTATCGCTACAGTTCTCAAAATGCAAGGCTCGTTTATCTTAACCACTTCAGTGTATTTCTGAGACTTCTCTGTAGGTTCAGTACCATCAAGAGTATAATAAACAGGCGCATTATCTATAGTACGAACAGAAGCATCGAGTGTACCGTTTTCAGTATCCGGAGTCAGAGCAAGCATCACATTAAAAATATGCTTCGCGTAATTCCAACCCTTAAGTTCGTAAATATCAGCAAGTCTTACAAGTCTCTGAAGGAACTCATTATAGTTTTTCTTATCGGGCGCACACCACTGCGACTCACAAAGAGCTGCCATACGAGGAAGAACCATATACTCTGCCTGGCTGAATTCGGGAACATACTCTGTCCAAAGATTAGCCTGAACACCGATTATATATTTCTGTTCTTCAGGAGTAAGAGAAGAAGGTATCGGCTCATAGCTATATACACGCTCTACAGGAAGATAACCGCCAATAGCCAGAGGCTCGTTATCAGTATCCTTCGACTGATAGTAGTCGAAATACAAGTATGTATTAGGGGTCATAACAACATCATGCTTCTGTTTGGCAGCTTCAATTCCACCACCTTCACCACGCCATGACATAACTGTAGCATTCGGAGCCAATCCGCCTTCAAGTGTTTCATCCCAACCTATCATCTGACGACCTTTTGAGTTAAGGAATTTCTCGGCTGCATTGATAACATAACTCTGAAGACGCTCTTCCTTAGTATGTTTAGCATCACTCTTCAAACCTAACTGCTTTATTTTGGCCTGACACTTAGGACATTTCGCCCACTGGGTTTTAGGACATTCATCACCTCCCACATGAATGTATTCCGACGGGAATATATCTATAATTTCAGACAATACATCTTGTATAAACTTAATAGTCTTGTCGTTTCCGGCGCATAAAACATTGTCCGATATACCCCAATGAGTCCACACTTCATACGGACCGCCAGTACATCCCAATTCAGGATATGCAGCTAAAGCCCCAAGCATATGTCCCGGTAAGTCGATTTCAGGAATAACAGTAATATATCTCTGGGCAGCGTATTCTACAATCTCTCTTGCCTGTTCCTGGGTATAGAAACCACCGTAAGGCTTGCCGTCGTACTTGCCCGAATTATGCCCTATAACAGTTTCCTTACGATAAGCTCCTACTTCCGTCAACTTCGGATATTTCTTAATCTCGATACGCCATCCCTGGTCTTCAGACAGATGCCAATGGAAACGGTTGATATTATGAAGAGCAAGTATATCTATATAAGTTTTGATTTCATCCATCGTAAAGAAATGACGACCTACATCAAGCATCATACCACGATAGCTGAATCTTGGATAGTCGAATATTTCTGCCGATGGCAATTCAATGTTGGAGCCTTCGTGCACTGATACAGACTTACGCAATGTCTGAATACCATAAAACACACCTGCTTCTGTAGGCGAGCTTATAACTATTTTGTCGTTCTTTATATTAAGTTTATATGCCTCAGGATTTTCAGCTTCCAGTCCTAACTTCAAGAGTATTCCATTGTCTGCGTCGTCTCCTTCCTGTATTTTAAGGTCGATGCCAGTCTGTTCCTTAATATACGAAGCAAGGAACTCGGCATTTCTTTTCATCATTTCATTACCTTTGGGGTAATAAACAGAAACGCCATTTTTCAGCAGGAAAGCTGACTGATTGGTTTCAAGAACTTCAAGTGGAGAAGGCACTACATCATAGTCTGCCTTAATGGTCTTAACCGACGAGCATGACGCTAAAATCATACTTGCCAATGATAATCCAAACAAACCGGTTTTAAAGAATGGATTCATTTTGCTTTTAAATACTTAATTACGCAACACTTTTAAAACTATACAATTAAAATGAGGGGGCCATATCAGAAGATTCACTTAACTTAGTGTTGCAGATAAAAGTTTATGAATCTTCGTCAGACTTGACTAAAGTAATAATAAAATTAAAAAAGCCGTCCCTTACGTCGGATAATTTTCAATTATTTAGTAATTCGATGCGCCATTGTCGGTGCAAAAAGTTTTAGGCATAGAGTCCTAAAACTTTCCATTTTTTAGGAGTTTTAGGCATAGAGTCCTAAAACTTTCTTATTTACTGAAGTTTTAGGACGCTCATGCCTAAAAAAATCGTATATTAGCAGCAAATATAGAACCAGAGAATAATAAAGTGATATGAAACGAATAGAAAGAACAGAATACCTTAATAAGCTAATTGCCTTTAAAGACAAGAAACTTATAAAAGTGATAACAGGCATTCGTCGTTGCGGTAAGTCAACAATAATGGAGATTTATCGTGACTGGCTTAAAGCGCAAGGTGTAAACGATAATCAAATCATCTATCTAAACTTTGAAGATTACGATTTCTATGAGCTTCGTGATCCGCACCGTCTATACTCTTATATCAAGCCATTGATACTTCAAGATAAAATGACTTATTTCTTCTTTGACGAAATACAGCATGTAGAGAATTTCCCTGACATAATAAACAGTCTCAACTTGAAGCCAACGGTAGATCTTTATATTACGGGGTCGAACGCCTATATGTTATCAAGCGAAATCGCCACATTGTTATCAGGAAGATATGTAGAAATCGCCATGCTTCCGCTTTCATTTAGAGAGTATGTAGAAGGCGTTGGCGAGACCGACAATCTCCCCAAGGTTTATATGGATTACATCACAAGAAGCAGTTTCCCTTACACTCTTGAGTTAGACACCGCATCAGAAATCAGCGACTACCTAAACGGCTTATATAACACCATTGTAGTGAAAGACATAATGAGCAGAAAGAAACTGTCTGATGTAATGATGCTGGAAAGTGTTATCCGTTTCACGGCTGATAATATAGGCAACATGTTATCTACCAAGCGCATTGCTGATATCATGACAGCCGACGGCAGAAAAATTGATCAGAAAACAGTAGAACGATACCTGACATCTCTTTGCGAAACTTTCTTCGTGTACGAGGCCAAAAGATTCAACATAAAGGGCAAGCAATTACTTAAAACGCTAGGCAAGTATTATCTTGTAGATATAGGCTTGAGAAGAATGCTTCTGGGTTCACGCTCTTTCGATGCAGGCCGCATCTTAGAGAACATAGTTTATCTGGAATTGCTTCATCGCCAGAAGAAAGTATATATCGGAAAGGTGGATGACTTAGAAGTTGATTTCGTTGCAATTGATGAAAATGACATCACGTATTATCAAGTAGCGGCTACCGTTAGAGACGAAGCTACCTTAAAACGTGAATTGGCTTCTTTGCAACAAATAAACGACCAATATCCTAAGTTTATACTTACTCTAGACGAAGACCCTACAGCCGATTACAATGGCATCAAAAGAATCAATGCCCTAAAATGGTTAATGGGAGATTTTGAATAAAAAACGGCTCTACAACACCTTCTGAATGGGGTAAGAAAACATTGCGATGAAAAATTAAAAGAATACGAATGGTAGAGTGAAAGAATGCGATGTTTCAAATGAAAGAATGCGATAAGTTGTTCGACTTATCGCATTCTTTCATTTGACAATTTTATGCTTGGAGTTGTGTTTATGAATTTTATCGATTACACAGTTACCACTTCAAATAACCATACTTCTCTTTACACCAAATCTGCCATGAGTTCACCAGATTCTGCCAAAGCACGTATGCGCCGGGCGCTACGGCAGCCACCGGATTCAAGAAAGTTACGGTGAGCCATATACCTACTATGGTATTCTTCTGACCGAGAGCTTGTCCGGCACTAACCCTTTCGCCGTAGAAACCTCCTACCCACTTGCCTATACTAAACTGTATGAGAGTGATGAAAAGCGGAAGGATAACAAGAAGTGCGAGAGTCCAACCACCTACTTGGGCTTCCATAATGTTATGCACGGTCATGCCTGTAACTATTGTAAGATTAAACGCCCACATATAGAAGGCCAGATTTTTGAATTTCTTTATCTGCGCTGCAAGTTTTGGCAAATAGCGACGTGTAAGCAAGGCAAGGCACAACGGAAGAAGCAACACGGATACTACTCGCTTCAGAATCATGAAGAAGGCGAAAAGGAAGGTGATGTCAGTGCCTTTCTCTACCATCGGGAAGAAGAACGGTATGATTATGCTCGTCACAATGTTGGCTATCAGCGTATAAACGGTAAGCGAGGCGATACTGCCGCCGAGTTTTTCGCTAACTACTGCTGCCGCTGCCGCTGTGGGACATATAAAACAGATGAAGCATCCTTCGAGTACTATCTTGGCATCTGCGTTGGCATCGCCAAACAGGTAGATAAGCAGTACGAAGAGTGCGGAAAGCGCTGTTCTTATGGATTGCAACAAAAAGTGCCAAGTACGTGGGCGCATATTCTCCATATCGATTTTGCAGAATGTTACGTAGAGCAGTGCGAAGATAACATACGGCACAAGGTCTACGCACCAAGGTCCCACGGCATATCCGATAGGTTGCAACATGGGTATTTCAGAAAACAGCAGATATACAATTGTTCCGAACAAAAGGGCACACAACAGTGTCCATTTCTTTATAAAAGTAACTATTCCCATAAGTTCTTAGAGTAATTCGGCGCAAAAGTAAGCATTTATATTGAAAAACGCCTTCACTTACTCTCCCATTCTTCTATAGTCCCGGTTTCGGAAGAGAAGTTTACACCTATCTTATATACTTGGCGAGCATCCGCTTCGTACGGACGAGCGTAACCCTTCGTATCAATCTGCTGCAAGGCTTCGGCGGCGGTACCGTCTAATTTAAATTCGAAAATATACACGTATTTAGTAGTCTCTACAATGCAGTCCACTCTTCCTTCGCTCTGTTCTTTTTCCGTTAGGACAGTGTAAACGCTCATCAGGCGAAGAAGCAAATAGAATGTGTAGTGGAAGTAACGCTCACGTTCGCGCTCGTTTTCCTTGCGACGCATAGAATAAGGAATGCTCGCCAAGAAGGAAGTCAACATTTTACGGAACTCTTCCAACTGACCACGGCGTAATGCAAACACAGCCTTAACCATCCAAGACTCCATTGGAGTAGTGCACTGTAGATAATTTGTGGCAACCATAGCCAAGAAGCCGCTCTTTACTTCATTGTTTGGGAAGTCGAGCAAGAAAAGATTCGATTCCTTATCGTAATCCTTAATAGTAAGATATCCGCTTTGATAAATCATCGGCAATGGATATTCCACATCGGCTTTATAGTTGATGAACTCATCCGGAAGATAGAACTTATTGGTAAGTTCGTCAATGCCCTCATGAAAATGATTCATCAAGCGAATCAAGTAAGAAGGCGTTCCGCTGGCAAACCAATAATCGCGGACATCATTATTATAAAAGGCATTCAAGAGGCTGAACGGATTGTAGATATCAGCCATATTCTTGCTGAAATGATAACCGTCATAATGACGTTTCAGTTTCTGACGAATTTCTTCTTCTGTGCATCCATCAGATTCCGCCATTTTGCGGATTGGTTCAGCAAACTGTGTATGTAATTCTTCTTCAGTAATGCCGCAGAGGGCTTCAAACTTCTCGGTCATGCTGATATCAAGCGGCTGGTTGAAACCACTGAATACGCTTACTTGCGAGAATTTTGTAACACCAGTAAGGAAGACGAAACGGAGTGAAGCATCGGCTTGTTTGAATACGGAATAGAACGATTTAAGAATTTCACGATTCTGCTCCAATAACTCAGGATCTTTCTCTAGTACATCGAGCAGTGGTTTGTCGTACTCATCGACTAAGACTACAGCGCCTCGTCCTGTATGTTCGGCAGCGGCTTGTAGGATGCGGTTGAAACGAGAGCCCAAATTAAAATCCACCTCCGGAGTTATTCCGTATTCTTTTTCCCAATCGTGCAAATAGCCTTCAATTTTCATGTTCAGAGCGTTAGGCTCCGAAAAATTAGTGCCATTAAAATCGAAATGAAATACCTTATGAACGTGCCAGTCGTGCTCTAAAGCATCAATCTTTAGACCTGCGAACAGATTCTTTTTGCCTTCGAAATAAGCTCGAAGTGTAGAGAGCAACAGACTTTTTCCGAAGCGTCGGGGACGGCTCAAGAAATATATTTGTCCTTCCTGCACCAAAGAATATACCAAATCTGTTTTATCAACATAGACAAACTCTCCTTCAATTATCTTTTCGAATGTCTGTATGCCAACCGGATATTTCATAATGCTTCAATTTTATTGTGCTAAATACATGTTTTACACAAAAGTATAAAATTAAAACGAATAAACGATTATACATCTCATTTTCTAATCGTGTTAAGCCTGAATACTAAGGTGTTATTACCTTATGAAAATAGCGGGATGTTGACTCGTTGGGCTTTCAGTCCGCTATTTTCAGGTGATATTAATTATGATACAAAATAGCTATTACTCCGCAGTACCACCGTGGTCTTCGCCATCGGTTTCCCATGGATTGATGCCTACGTTGATGCCGTTGTTAGTCTTGGTGACTACTACCGGACAGTTATATACCTTACCCTTTTCGAAGGTGAAAGCCTTGGTGAGGTTATACGGCTTGCCATTTATGGTTACGGTGATAAGCTGGGTGCTCTCTACGGTTTGAGGCACTACCAATAGCTTATATGTTTCGCCAGAGAGCCATGGAGTGCAAGTCTTTGCATCGCCTGTGGCACTGATGGTGCCTGCAGACAAATTAATGGTAGCGTTAGTCTTAAGGCCGTTTACTGCTACCTTTACATCGGCTGCCTTCAATGACTCGGCGGTGAAACCGTTTCCGGGCTTCACGGTGATGTGCATATTACTCATCATGTGCGAAGTCATTACTTTTACGGCTTCGGCTGTGGGGGCTACGTTCGCCGTCTTGCCGTAAACAAAGTCGCTCTTCTTATAATCTGATTCGGCGGACTGATTATCCATAGCTGTAAACGCCAACTTAGTTACATCGGCTACGCTGCTTACGTACGGATGATAAACGTAGAAATCGGCATGAGTAGAATTATCTGCCCAATAGATAGGTGTATCCGGATTCCATGTGCCTGAGTAAGTAAAGCCCATGTTGTTTACATGATTTCCGCTGTTTTTCAGCGTGCCGGCAGTTCCGCCGGAATAGTTCACCACATAAACGCCTATCTTATCTCCGCTATCGAACGAGTTATCCGTAATGCGGCTCAACTGAGTTGTAATGGTAATAGGAAGTTTCTCTGCCGGTTTCTCCGGTGCCGACGGAATGATTTCGTCCGAGCTGCCAGAAGAACAAGATGCCACAAGGCAAGCTACCAATAATAAGCCTAATATATTCTGTTTTTTCATATCTTTAAGTATTAAATGCTATTGTTCTTTGTTCCAGTTCTCTATTTCTCCGCCTATCTCTATCTTTACTTGCTCTGGAGCTTTAGAGATAACAAGCGATATGGTGTGACACATGCCCATACGGAATACGAAGTTATCTTCTACCAGATACGCTACTCCATTCATTACCACTTCGAACAGTTGGCGACGGCGGTCTATACGCTGCGGAACCAAGATGGCACCAAACTTATGATTTCCTTCGTTGCGTGCGGTGATAGTGGCTTCGCGTCCGTACATATATTTTGTAGCTATTCCGGCGCTAAGGTCTATAGTAGCCTGAGGCACGGTGTTATGAATATAGACTTTAGCGTCGTCTGGCAAGTCACCATCGTAATCGCGACCTTTAACCAAGCGAATGCATACCCTACTCATGCAGTGTCTGAACTGCAAAGGCACACCTGCTGCAGAAGCGGTTTGCGACTTTGCCGAGGCAAATAAGAAATCGCTTTCATTATATCCTTGCGAAGTCTGATCTAACGCCACGCTAAACTGATAGTCGGAAATGGAGTTGATGGACTGACTGTATGGTGCATAGGCGTAAACATCGTATGTTCCGTTATTCCAGTACACGGGTGTTTCTGTTTTCCACTCGGGTGCAGTGTATGTAAGTTTGGCATTGTTTACATAGTTGCCGCCTATCTGTAGCAGTGATTTTTCTTCTGTAACGAAGAGACCTATACGGTCGTTATTCTCGAATCCGGTTTCTGTGGCGCGAGAATCTGCCGCATCGGGATGAAGCACCTGGAATTTCATTATATCCGTGTCTTCGCTATCCGACTGCAGATTGTGGCTTGTGCACGATGGAAAAGCCATAAGCCCTACCAACATTATGCTTATGCCGGACGGAATTAATGTATGTATAGCTTTATTTATTACTTGTTTCATAATGGTTTAAATTGGTCCGTAATTAAATAATTGTTTTAGCTTTCTCAAAACTTAGGAGAGCCTTTATGAATGATAGGCTGACTGTGGTTTGGAGCTGGCTTATCGCTGAGTTTGTTCCATGGCGCTACATCATAGCGAGTAGAGCGACTGCCGGGGTTTGGGTTATCGTTCTTAACAAACTCATCGAACGAATAGGTTTCGCCGGCATATTGCTTTATGCGTTTCACTATGGCTTCGCGACTGATGGTGCTGAAGTAAGGAATATTGTTATTCATACAACTATTCAGTTCCGAGCGGAACACGCCACGAGAGTGCATAAATCCGCCTTCGTATATATCTACCACCGCACTATACTTATCGTTAAAGATAAGGTGCGACCAAGGCACTTCGTGCATCTTACCAGTAAGCGACAAGTTCTCGTACCAACCATTGGCTTTTGCGGCATTGAACTCTTCTTCGTGAGGACAGCAAAAACATTGGCAACTTGAGATAAACGCATTGTGATAGATATATTCATCGCCCAACTTACCAAAGCCATGACCACCGGCTTCATGCTGCACAATGCCACGCGAGTCGTACGGGTAATAATCGGAACTCTTTGGAGTAATGGCGATAGCAGAACCATCTGCCCACATACTTGTTACGCCGCCATAATCTGTAGTGTTAGGGGTAAGAACTATAAGCGTTTGGTTAAGATTACCACTGTTTACGGTAGGCATACGCAGAGCATACTTAAATACATCGTTTGTATTGCACATCAACGACGCTCCACCTGTAAACGTAGTTTCGAACTTATTATCGCAAAGCGTATTCACAGTACCCACACCGCTTTCCTGACTCAAAGCAATGGCTGTATATACATTGAAATAATCTCGATATGTAGTGTAAGGCTCTACACCGAAGAAGTATTCCATTTGCTGCTTCATATCTTTCAGGTATGTGCCGTTAGCTATATCTTTATTATTATATCCATCGCCCAAGAATACCAAATTCACGCCATTTCCACGAGTAGCTTTCTGCAGGGTAATAACTTCGTCTTCGTCATAATCATAACTGCATTGCGATACGCCGCAGCTGGCGGTATAGCCTTTATCTTTCAAGACAAATACAATATCATCCTCACGAGGTTCTTGCCCCTTGGCAAGTGCATCTATGGTAAGCGTAACTTCGGTTTTCTTAGAACCGGAAGTCTTATCCAAATGACACCATGATGGGCATTTTTCTACTTCCCAATCGCTTTCGGCATTAATCACTAACTTTTTCTGTAGTGATGCATTAAGCGCAACTACAGAGTCTGGGCTACAAATCAACTCATGATGCGCCACAATTTTCTTGAAATCACTCCATCCGGATGCCGTACGATAAGCCGCCAAAGACGCTTCGGGCACCTCTACTACAACATTACTTTTAGATACACCATTGAAAGCTGAACTTTCTACATAAGGCGGATTTACCGCATTGCAGACAATGCTTCCTAAGCCAAAACAATTCTGAAATGCACCAGACTGAATAGCATCCATTGTAGAAGGTAAAACAAGTTTTTCTATACTGCTACAACTAGCAAACGTCCGTTCCTTGATAGCTGTTATATTATCAGGGATTTCTAATGTACCGCTAATGCGAGAACAATATTCGAATGCTTCGGAACCTAACTCCTGCAATGATGAAGGAAGCTTTAATTCTCCGGAGAAATTATTATTACTAAAAGCATAATCACCTACACTTTTCAAAGTTAACGGCAAAACCAAAGTGCCTTTAAATTTACAGTTCTGAAAAACACGACTTCCTATATATTTCAACCCTTCTGGAAGGGTTAATCTACCATTCAATTCGTAACAATCCGAGAAAGCAGCTTCCCATATCTCTTTTATATTCTGAGACATTTTCAAACCTGTCAGGTGTCTGCAATCTGAAAATCCGTAGCCTCCAATTTTTGATACCCCATCAGGTAAGATAAGATTTCCATAAAGCCCTCTGCATCCATAGAATGCCTTAAAGCCTAAACTATTTAAATTCTGAGGCAATAATAATTCACAGGTAAATCCACACAAATCAAAAGCATAATTTTCAATTACCTCTAATGTAGAAGGCAATGACAATGTTCCAGTTAAATTTATACAACCGTCAAATGCACAATAACCTATTTCTTTCACTCCTTCCGGAATAATTAAAGAGCCGCTAAGAGATTGACCATAGAAAGCCTTACTACCTATAGTCTTCAAATTATCTGGCAATGCTAAATTATAGAGACGAGGGACGTTATTATTATCAATACTAAAAGCACTTTCTGGTATCGCATTCTCTGCGTATTCATGTCCATATTCGTTAACTCTTTTCTTTATCTTAACTTCTTTCAAATTCAGCGCAGATAGATTCGTCATATCACCCATAAATATAAAGTCTACAATATCTATTTGCCCTGTAATCTTTAGGCTCTGTATACGCGTATAGTCTTTGCCCGCCGCTGCAATGCATTCTTTCAGCATACCTGCCTTAGGCACATTAATCACCACATACTCTTTCATGTTTCCTTCGTGCGAAGCAATGTCTGCCTCCCATGGAGTAATGTTTTCGCCAGTAAGACGGAATTCATAGTCGCCTGTAGCGGTTTTCTTATTTACTTCTATGGTAAAGTTGGTCATTTTGCCAGCCTCGTACACCGTAGCCACATCTTTAGAGAACTTATAAGCCACGCTTCCTACAGTAATAGAGAAAAGAGTCTTGCCGCTACCCACTGTTTGCGGCACTACAATGGCACGGTACTCACCTTCGTGCTCGTGAGGCAAGATGCCTGCCTCTTTAGCTTCGCCTTGCGGTATGCACTCGCCGGTAGAAAGGTTTATCAATGCGTCGGTGGTAGTATTAAGCACCATCACCGTCTTTTTAAGCTCCGCCCATTCGCCTTGCGAAAAGCCTTTGCCTTCTTTCAGCTTTACACATACATTGCCAAGGCGATGCTTCATCGGCAAACGGATAACGTGCTCTGTAGCATAGACCTTCGCTACCTTTCCCCATAAGAAATCGCTCTGCTCATAACCGCTCAGTAGACCATCGTGAGCGGCAATCTGCTGGTCGTGCTGTACTTGGAAAGCATAATTTTCCGGGTCTTCGGGATTTTTTGCGGAGTATGGATAATATCCATAGATATCTACCGGAGTCTTATCGTCGCGGAAATATATATTGTAAGAAGAATTCCATTTAAAGTTGGGTTCATCGAAAGTATGTTTAACATTAGTACCCCTATTGCCTGATGCCTGCAATTTGCCTGGCTGCTGGCTTACGTAGTCTACCACGTACACTCCCATCACGTCGCCGTCGGCAAAACCATTATCATTAACTCGGCTTAGGTAGAGTTGGTCTATCTCTCCAGCCAATGTAAGTTTGAATTCCGCTCTGTGCGTCCTTTCTACAGGTGTTTCATTTTGGCACGCTGCCAAAAGCAGTGCGGTAAGGCAAGTAATTAAATAGTAATAGTGTTTTTTCATCTTTTTGTATTTTTCATACAAAAGAAAGGCTTTTTTATGAATACATTAAGTTCAAATTGATTCATATTAGAGAAAGGCGCGTATTTTTAACATTTATTCTCACTAAAAGGGTGTAAAATATGTTTCGCAACACAGAAAAAAAATAACGGACTGAAAAACCAACGAATAATCGATGGAATTTCAGTCCACTATATATTACTTATGATACACCTTCGCCCGTTACTCCAGACACTCGTCTAAGTCGCGAGTGATTTGTTCTTTATCGAGGTGCTGACCAATGAATACTATTTTCTGCATACGGTCGCCATACTTCTCGTCCCAGTCGCGCATAAGTCCCGGTTCTTGCTGCATCAGCTGAATCAAATCCTCCTCAGGAGCTGTGGCGTACCACAATCCTGCGGGAGTAATCTTCTTCTGCACACCAGCCTGCTCGAACAACATCGACATATCACGGTTATTGCTGAAATAACATACACCCTTGGCACGGATAATGTTCTTGCTCCACTTGGTAGCTACAAAATGATCGAACTTATTCAAATCGAACGCCGGACGACGGTAATAAACAAACGTACCTATGCCGTACTCTTCCACTTCGCCGCCCTCATGGTCATGATGATGGTGGTGATGATGTCCGTGTTCCTCCTCATGATCGTGGCCTTCGTGGTCGTGATCATCGTCGTCGTCATCATCGTGATGATGTTCTTCATGGTCATGATGGTGATGATGATCCGCCTTAGCCTCGTGCTCCTCTTCTTCGGTAGCCTGACGCTCTATCTCGCGAATCCATCCGGCAGAAGTAGCCACTCTCTCGAAATTAAACAAGTGAGTGTTTATCAGCTTATCAATATCCACATCGGCATAATCGCATTCTATAATCTCGGCGGCGGGCTGCAATGTGTGAAGTATCTGCTTGATACGAGCCAACTCTTCGGGCTTAACCTCGGAAGCCTTATTCAACAATATGATATTACAGAATTCTATCTGCTGAATAATAAGATTCTCTATATCCTCCTCATCAATATGCTTACGTGTAAGTTCGTCGCCACAAGCGAATTCGCTCTGAAGGCGAAGCGCATCGACCACGGTTACTATGCTATCAAGACGGCATACTCCGTACTTAACATAAGCGCCACCCATCTGCGGAATAGAACAAATGGTCTGAGCTATAGGCTCCGGTTCGCAGATGCCGCTCGCCTCGATAACGATGTAATCGAAACGCTGCATCTTCATAAGGTCGAATATCTGTTCTATGAGGTCCATCTTCAGTGTGCAGCAGATACATCCGTTCTGCAACGCCACAAGGCTATCATCTTTCTTGCCTACAACGCCACCCTTCTGAATGAGGTCGGCATCAATGTTAACCTCGCCTATATCGTTTACTATAACCGCGAACTTTATTCCTTTCTCGTTAGCGAGAATATGGTTTACCAAAGTAGTCTTTCCACTGCCCAGATAACCGGTCAGGAGCAGTACAGGAATGTCTTTTTTCTGCATTTTCTTCTATTTTTATATTGCGTGGGCAAAAATACGGTTTTATTTTGCTGCTTGTGCAGTTTGCGCCATGCTTATTTTGCGAAGCTTGCGCCTACCGCCTGAATTTTCTTTTCAAGTTCTTCATCTACCGCCGCATAAAGGCGTTCCATTACTACAGGCTTGGTGAGAAACTGATTGGCTCCAAGTGACATGCCCTTAGCCACATCGTCGCTAAAGTTCATGCCAGAAAGAATGATGATAGGAAACTCTTCCTTGGTCTTCGGGGTTATGCTGAATTGTCCGTCGGGGCATCCTCTACGCACGTACTCCAGAACCTGATAGCCGTCTATCTCGGGCATCATTATGTCTACAATGGCCAAATCGAAAGCCTCGGGCGTGTCTTGAACAGCCTGTATCTGCTCTAAAGCCTCCCGACCGTTGTTGGTCTTAACTATCTGAAACTCGTATGGCTTAAGCATCTTATCCAGCAGAATCAAATTCAAAGGGATATCGTCTACCAGAAGAAGCTTTAGTCTGTTTGTATCAATTCCTGCTATTTGTTTCATAATATAATATGTGTTGTTTGTCCTTCTTATTTTTATATATGCTGTTTGATATTTCTCTCCGCAAGTTATTCGCCCATATGGTCTATGTAGCGATGGCTATCGTTTATAATGTCTCTGCTATCAGTTATACTGTCGGTGTAATACTCTTTGGCACCCTTGTTCTCGTCGAGTATATTCTCCCCGCTGTTCTTCAGCTTCTCCTGATAATACTCTTCATAATCCGACAAATCGATGGAGGGTCTTACCACGTGCGTATCGAATATAATCATGGCCATGCCCTCAGGGGCGATATTGCCGAACAGACGTACGCAATGACGAGCCCAACCGATGTTCTTATCAGAATGAAAGATGAACCTAAGGTGCGCCTCGCTGCCCGGCGGTATCATGGATACATTCTTAGAATCGACCTCTAATGTGGGGCACGATGGCTGCACATCTGTAATAACAAGTACGTCATTGCCTATGTTACGAACCACATACACCATCTCCAAATCATCGCCAAGGATGGTGGCGGGATAATGACGGATGGAGTCTTCTATGCGGATGGCGGTAGGCCCGAGTTTCTTATGACAAGACGAAGCCGACAGCATTAGTGCCATGACCAACACAACGCCAAGGAAAGCTCTTTCTGCAGATTTTATTTTCATTTCCATAATTTCAAATAATCATCTATGGTATGACCTACCTCATCGCGGTTCTTCATGTTTTTAAGTTCGCTGTGACCTTTCAGTATTTCTTTCATCTCGATGGCCATTTCTACGTCTTTAGGCAAAATGCCTGTGCGGTACATCTCAAGCTGGGTGTAGGCGAAGCCCGTAAGCAGTGCATTGAGACGCTTTCTCTCATCGCCGGTGCTCTGCTTGCTCGCTGCGTCAAGCTCGCTGCGGAAACGGACGAACTCTTTGGCATCGAGATAAGATTCGCACATATCCTGCATGGTGCCGTACAGCGGCAACGCATGGTTTGTAGCCTTAAGGCGAGATTCCAATCCCCAATAATAGTTGGTCAATCCATCGGCGGTGTGCGGATAGTACTCTTTGAAGTATTGACTTACGGCAGTGCGCACGTCGGTATCGGGATTGTTCATAAGCAGAGCCAACACATGGGTCTGCATATCATCGAAAGCCGAATAATCATCGCCGCTGCCATTTATGAAAACTCCGCTTACACCTAATTTCTTATATAACTGCAAGCGCGACTGCATGGCCAGCAGACACGGGAAGGGAGAAAGATAATCGTCGAAATTGCGCTCGTAATCCCAAACAAGTATTCTATCGCACTTCTTCTTCCATTCTTTCACCATAGATACGAACTCGGTGTAACCTTTGGCGTTAGAGAAATCGATACGCATCTGCATAGATACGCTCGAAATGAATACCCCAACATTCTGCGGCAAGGGCTTAGCTGGCACAGCCTTGGTAGTATGATAAGCCGAGGTGTAGAAGTTATGCTTAGGGAACTCATTTGCCAAGCGCGACACAAAATCGGATACCGCCGGAGTAGCGTTGGTATCGGTATTGCCCTTGGCCCTACACTTAGCGCAGGTGCAAGCCATCTTATTATCCATAGGCATTATGCTGATGCGCTCGCTATACTCGTCGGTGCCATATCCATACTGATCGATAATGTAGCTGCGGACGGCTTTATACAAATCATCGCTCGAAAAGCACAACTGTTTCTTGTTGCGCTTGCCGTCTACCATGGCGTACATATCGTCTGTGGCATCGTCTTGGATAATCTTTCCCAAGTTATGTCCCCACAATCCCCAGTCGTAATCGGGGTGATTGGTACTAAGCTCCTTCTGCACGCTGGCGGTGTTAGAAGGCGTATATAGTCCGTGATATTCGGCTTTAGAGTTCTCTTTTACGGTCTGTGCCGTACCCGAACAGCCTCCTACCACCAATGCCGTAAGCAATACGGTGATGCTTTTAGAAATGTATCGTAACATTAGCGTTAAAATATAAGTAGTTCTTACTATAGCTTGCCTTGGTTGCCGAACTTGAATCGAGCGTCATGGTGTACCACAGTCCGGACAAGCCGAAATCTAACACGGAGTTTATTACATACATACCGCCAAAGTTGAGCATGGTATTAAGCTGATTGAACTTTGTAGGCATGGTGTTGTCTATCACGGATAAATCGGGCGCGGTACCCACGCTTCCCGACAAGAACAGATGCGTGCGACTTCCGTCGAACGGATAGCACTTGGCCACCAGTCCCCCACTTACGAAAAACTTTCCGCCGAAATAATCGGTTTCTTTTCCCATCATGGCGAACGCGTGCGCATCGGCTCCGAAGCTGAAATGATCAATTTCTTTATTAGCTCCAACGCCTAAGCCTATAAGCGAAGTGTTAGCTTTATCGCCAGGGCCAATCAATCGGTATGACACATCGCCTTTTGCGGTCCAGTCATTACGCAGACTGTAGCTTCCTGCCAATCCCACCTTCACTCTCGGGAAGAACTTGTTGGCCCCTCCCACTGTAAGGTTGGTAGTGAACCGGCTATTCCATTCATGCTGCCACTCGCCCGTAACCTGAAAACCTGTTCCACCGATAGAGTCGGTATTGGCGGTATTATGTATAAGTCCGTCGCGTCCGGCATAAGTCATGCCCAAACTATAGGCATTAATCTTAGCGTATCGGGTATAAGTGATAGTACCCGCCGAAGTTATACCATCATAATCTGAAGGCCTCGCTCTCTGGTAATCTATCAGCAACTGATTTTTCATGAGATGTCGGCGCAATGCCTCCATACGCAACTTGTACTCACGCAACTCACCCATAGCAGGATGATATTCTCTGTATGTCTCAATGGCGTTCTCCCAATCCTTCTTCGCCTCGTAAATCATAGACTTGGCAAGAATAAGCGTCTGGTTATTGGGGCTATACACCAAACCATCATCGACAAGGCGCATGGCCTCATCGAAATTCTTTTCTTTGAGATGCTTCATGGCAAGCGCCTCGCTACAATCGGCATATGCGTCTATCACAGCATTATCACCGCTGTATGTATCGAGCATAGGTTTCAGCAAATTCAGAGCAGTCTCGAAATCGCCTTTTCCTGCCTTCAGCTGCGCATCCTTCAGAATGAAGTAAGGGTCTTCCGGGAATCGTTCCTGACCGATATCCACCAATACGCGAGCCTGGTTATTCTTCTTCAGAACCATAGCGGTAGTGATGGCCATACGAAGTATATCTGCCGAAGGCTCTCCCAACTCAAGCACCTTCTGAATCTCGGCCTCAGCCTGATGCATACGTCCCTGCGCCATTAGTTCCTTGATGAAAGGCAACTCTACCTCTTCGAGCAATCCGGCTTGTACCAGCGGGTCGTTGCTTATTCTCTCCAGCTGAATCAAAGCCTTGGCACGCTGTCCAGCTTTTACGTAACAAGTAAACAGTCTTCTTTCTATGGCTGCATGGGTATCATCGTCTACCTTATATTCTCTTATTCTTTCTAGTGTGGGAATGGCGTCATCATACTGACCGAAGTCCATCATTCGACGCACATCGTCCATACGGATGCCGCACAGTTCATTGTTGACATCAACATCGTCGGGCCATTTGGTATGGATAGTCTCTAACATATTTATCGCCGCATTGGTATATCCCAGACGGCGAAGCACGGTATACTCGCGGTAAAGCAGATTCTGCGTATCGCCATGCCTACGACGCGCCTCACGGATATATACCAAAGCATCGTCAAGGTAGCCGCGCGACATGGATGTATTGAGCAAATAAGTCAACGCTTCTTCTGAATGCTCTCTTTCATAAAGTTTGGCGTAAGCGGTATAAGCATCGTTTCGTAAAGCCACGTTAGCCGACTCCTTCTCAAGGTTGCTTATCAAGCGTGCCAACTGCATACGATGTGACGCCAATGCCGGCATTCCTCTCTGAACGCTGCGCAGATAAGACAATGCCTCGTCATAGCGAGAAAGATCGCCAAGTATAGAAGCCTTCTTCTCAACAAAAGGATAAGGTTGCGAAACGATGGTTGCGGCATATCCTGCCACATCGATAGCCTCGCCCGTACGACCGGAGTTGAGCAGCAGATTACACAGCGCCATCTGGAACTCGGCATCCTTAGGCGATAGTTTAACCAAGTTTCTCAGCATCTCCTCCTGTCCGGCAATGTCGCCGTCCTTTCGGTACTTGCGATATTTCTCTTCATAGTCCCACGCTATTTCTTTCTTCACCTCCATGCGGTCGGGGTAAATCTCACCCAGTCGCTTCAGCATACGCGCTGCCTCAACCTCGTTGCCCTGCAAGCGGAATAGTTCTATCTTCTTACGCCACAAAGTGTATTCATAAGGAGCCTGCTCAAGCAATTCGTTGCAATAAACTATGGCCGAACTGTAATGCTTGGTCTCCTCTTCTATCTTCATCAGCATCTGCAATGACTGCGGGTTCTTGTTGTCATCGCGCAGTGAGCGGATAAGGAAATAGCGAGCCTTGTCATAATCTTTATGGTGCAGCCAATAAGAACCCATCAGTTCATTCAGTCCCGATACGGTTTGATACTTGGCAAGCCCCTCGTCGAGCAGAGTCTTTCCGCCCTCCCAGTCGCCTTGCTTAAACATCTGACGTACCTTCTGGTCGTAATAACCCGGTGTGCCTTTCTTGGTAGGCGTATAGTTATCATTGCGTCGGCTGTTCTGTCGCTCTTGCGCCACCATAGGCGGTGCTATCAACGCGGCCAGCAGCAACGCAGTATATAATCTGTGTATCTTAACCTTTTTCATCATGCTATACTATTTAGTTGTCGCTCCTGCTCCCGACGGGCTTGCCGTCGCTGCCGTAGTAGAACGTTTCATACCCGTACGTTCCATAGCCTTCCATACGGCCTTCTGACGAGTTACGTACTTAAAGTATCCTACTATAGAGCAAAATACGATGATGGGGTGATAAATTATAGGTTCCAAAGCCGCCGCCAACAGTAGTTTCAGATAACTTCTCAGCTTGGTATACGATGACCCTAAGATAAAGTCGTAGAACACCACGAATGCCGAAAGCATGAAACTGAATATGTAGATAGCGAAGAATGTCACGAAGAAAGTATCCCAGTTTACACCTCCGGTAAACGCCAGGTAAATCATCAACAATAAACCAACGCTCTCTATGATGGGCGCCATAAACTCGAAGAGGAATGTATAAACCATGGTTATGAGCCCTAATCGCTTATACTTACGGTTGAACAAAAGACGGCGGTGCTCCCACATCATCTGTATCAATCCACGGCCCCAACGGGTACGCTGACGATAAAGCATTCGCAGGTTAGACGGACCTTCTGTCCAGCAGCAGTTATGCGGAATCTGCACTACCCTATATACACGGTTGAAATCGCAGCAATACGCAATCATACGGGTTATCATATCCATATCCTCGGCGAATGAAGAGCTACTGTATCCGCCGGCGCCGATAACGACTTCGGTAGAGAACAATCCGTATCCACCCGACACGTTGTTCATGGCGTTAATCTTACTCCATCCCATCTTACCTACAAGAAATGAGCGTTTATACTCCAAGTCCTGAAAGAGCGGTATGGGGCGGTTCGACGGGCGAATATCTACCAGCTCACCATTGTCGATGGTAGAACCGTTACTCATTGACATGGTTCCCGACACGGCTATGATGGTTTCGTCTGTAATAACCGGGAATACGCACTGATACATGGCGTCCTTAGCCAAGATACAGTCTACGTCGGTATTAATGAAGAAGGGATTAGTGATTACGTTCAGTCCGGCATTTACGGCATCGGCCTTGGTACCACCGTTCACCTTATCTACTACTATCAGTCTGGAATATTTAGGATTGGCCGAACGGAACAAACGCTTGAAAGGCGCACAGTTCACTTTCGAAACATATTCAAACGGCACCTCCACCATATCGAAGGTATCGATAAGCAACTCAAGAGTCTTATCCTTACTACCGTCGTTCACGATGCAAACCTCAAAGTTGGGATAGTCCATCCTAAGCAGTGACTGCACGTTATCGATAATGGTCTTCTCTTCATTATATGCCGGAGCCACGATAGAGATGCCCGGCACATAAGGAGAACTCTGCACCATGTGCCGAATATAGTCGTCCGACCATCGCTTACAGCCTTTACTGTACTGATAAGCGAATATCAGCAGCATGATGTACGACGCCAGCAACAGCAACGAATAGCCGAAGATTACGTATCCAAAGAAATATAATATAAACTCCCACATAATGTTAAAGCATTCTCATTTGATTAAGGACTCCTATTGAGTCAATTTGATCCATCAGCATACGGTCGGCAGGGTTATTGATGACTTCATCTCTCATCATTTCGAAAGTGCGGCGTCCATCGTGACCGTAATTATAAAGACAAGCCAAGGCAACCTCGCGCGTCTGTTTCAGCGTAGAAGTACGGTAAGCCCGCACAAAGAAGTCGGTATGCAAACCAGAGTTGATGGAATGAATAACTTTCAGCACCTCTTGGCGAATGAATTCCGGCTGAGCGTCGTAAGAATCGATGGCAGCTTGCTCTTGTCTCTTGTCGCGCAACATTGACACCGCATCGAATGCGGCTACACGATATTTATAATTGGGCGACAGGAACCATTGGTGCAATCCCGATTTTTCTTCCTCGCTACCCCAGTACGCTATTTCCCTGATAAGGAATGCCACCGAATCTTCATCTTTCACCTCGTGCGCCATCACAGAGAACTGAGGCATTTGCCGTTCGTTGGCTCTTACCCAACCAAACTGGCGGTGTAACATCATGATTTGCCACAAGCCCAACTTATCATTGAAGTCTTCCATGAGATATTGATACGGAGCGGCATTCGACGATATGATATAGCAAATACGGGCCATGCGGCGCATGTTAGCGTCGAAACAGTTGGTATATATAGCCAGAAGTCCCTCGCTGACCGGTATGTGCATGTTGGCAAGATTCTGCAGAGTAAGGAACACATTGTGCTTAGTAACCAGGTTCTTCTCATAAAGAGTCTTAACGCCCGTAAGCGAACAGAGCACATCAGCATTAGGAATAGTGTCCAACTCTCGACTAAGGTCCATACATATCTCAGAGATAAGTCGAGATAACGTAGCGCTTCGGTAACGCTTCTGCATATCATCGAGCGTCATGCCACATGCAGCCTCCACCTCCTCCACGCTGGGTCTCTCTGCCATAATCAATATCTGATAGAAACCATTGTAGAGTTCTTTATGAGCCTTGTCATACTCGCGCTTCCGCTTGCGGGTACGCCTTATCGACCTGATGAACAGGAAGAACAATATAATCATAGTGACTATGCACCCGAATATCAGTCCGTATAGAAGACGGATATTCAGTGCATAGTCAGAATAGTAGAGTAAGAAGCGTTTAAAATAAAAACCTATCACTTCGAACCCGTAGAAATCAACTCCTTGTCCGTTGGGATATTCTACCACAACTAAATACTTTTTTTAAGGTTATTTAGAAAAAAACGCGCTAGTGGCTCCCTTGAAAATCAAGTTTTCGTATGTAGAAGGTGAAACCTTGACTTCAGAGCTTTGAAGCTTGGTCCAAACTACATCTTTAGAGATGTTTTTAGGATAAGTATGAATTTCGATAGTCACACCGTCGCCATACTCCTTGCGCAGAGCCTTAAGGTATTTTTCGTCTGTGCACACTATGGTAAACACTGCCTTGTCAGCCTTATGTTCGATGGTTACCTTAACAGGATTTGTACTGTCAAGTGTGTACTCAGTCTTGTTGATAAACACCTTTGATTCCAGCTCAAGGTCATAAGTACGGATAGCGAAATCGTCGGCTTCGGCAATGTTATCATATTCCAGAGGAATCTCAACTGTTACCTTCTCCACGAGGTCGCGAACATGAACTGAGGTTTTAATTTCCTGCCAGTCGCCATGTTGCTGCTGATGAATATCGACTTCGATATTACCCTTACCGCCGAGCGAAGGAAGCGGAGTTGGCTCTTCTGCCTTGTTCTCGAAACTCGGATCTTTGCTAACGCCCGGAACTTCGGTAATATCGTCTGTGCTCTTGAATGTCAACACACCGTCTACGTGCCAAATGCCAAAGGTATATTTAGCTACATACCATATAATCTTGAGATTATCTGTATCGATGTTAGCGTCGAGAGCCGAACCTTTCTTATTTACGCTCATCAATGACGCGAATGTAGGCACATCATCGATAATTGTTTCTACAGACTTACCGCTTGTATCGTAGAGATACTTACCTACACCATAAGTAGAAGAAATATTCCAATAAGGATAGTCCAAGTTCACCTTACCCTTATTTTCCGGTTTAAACACAGAACCGTTATTCCATGGCAAGTAGTCATTAGGATTATAGTTGCCCACCAATTCCGGAATACGGCTGTCTATTCTGATAAAGAAATAAGCGTCAGCATAGTTTACGACTTGTGCCGCACGCGACAGAGCTTCGCTTTCATACGCTCTAGAGCGTGAACCACTGCCGTCCAACAGCTTACCCGCCACATATACCTCTGTACTCATCTTGTCATTCGCTGCTGTAGCGTCAGAATCTGAAAAGTCCGAAGTACATGCCGTAAACGCCATTGCGGTCATAAAAAATAATAATCCTCTCGTCTTAATCATACTTTTAATAGAAACGTTCGTCATAGTTGTTATATAAATTATCTTGTTTTTATTGAAAATATATATCTTGTACCTTTTGTGTAATCTACGTCTTTATACATGCTACCGCCAAGCTTGCGTGCCATAACCTCGCATATCTGCAATCGCAATCCTATTCCCTCCATACGGTTGTTATGCAGTTCTGCCGGAGTTTTGCAATTCAGTTTGTTGTTTATTCTCGGCACATTGTCAGTTACCATAAATACCAAATCATCGTCTTGCAAGCTTACATTCAGTTCTATCACACCTTTGCTTACAAACTGGCAAGCGTTGGTAAGCATATTCTGCAACACCTGACGTATCCGTCGTCCGTCGCTTTCTATGATAAAGTCTTCGGGCAATGTAGACACCATTTTCAGCTCCACACTTGCCGGTCGGCATACTTCCAAGGCTTGAATAGCGTCTTCGCATACTACCCTTACATTCATCGGCTTTATTTCGATGCTGTAATTATGGGTGTTGTATCGTGTAGAAACCATAAGGTCGTTTAGCAGCATGTCTAGCATGTTATAGCTGTCGTTAATATGCTTGGCGTATGCCTTACGCTCCTCGTCGGTCCATGTACCGTCGGGCAGAGAAAGCAATTGTGCAAAACCGTATACCGAGTTTAGCGTGGTACGTATCTCATGGCTCATGTTCTGCAAGAAAACATTCTTGCCTTGAGTAAGTCTTTCACGGTCTACCGACACCGCATATATATATATGGTGAGGTATGACAGCGATATACCAATACTGTTGAAAGGCGCTTCGGGATACTTGTACTGAAGTAAACCCAAGAACAAAGGGACAGCAGACGCTATGAGCACAGCCCCGAACTTTCCTTTGAACTCCTTATATCTGAAACTGTTGCGGAATATCGCCACCAGCATACATAATGACATAATGACATACGCACCGAAATGAAAGATAAACGTTATAGAACGAAACGTCCCTATTACGTATTCACCGTTTACTACACTAAATATTACGTGATCAAAGATGTTATATATAACCAACGCAATCTGCGCCACAGCTATCGCTCCATATAGTCCTAAAAATACCGTTAGACACTGCTTCTTACACTTTACATACTTAAGTACAAAGTATAGCCAAGACATCACAGTGAAAACAGGCACTATGAAAAAGACAGTAGAGCACACAAACAGCACCGTGCCATTATTTATCACATGACAGCAGCAAAGCCCCCATAGCATATCCATCACGCAAAAGATGAAAGAAGCAATGCCCAAGAAGAAAAAAGCACGAGTTACCCCACCAAAGTCATCCTTGATTCTATTTTTCTCTCTACACAATATCAGCAGCAGTATAAAGCCGAAGGCTAATGCTACCACCCAATAGATGTCTCTCGTCATACTTTATCTTAGTTTTAAATATGATGTAATCTTATCCTATCGGAAGGACAAACACGAAACGCGCTCCTCCGGTGTAGGTTTCGTCTAATTTTATCTCTGCACCAAGTTTATCGGCAATGGTCTTGCAAATATTAAGTCCAAGGCCCGAACCTTGAGTGTTATCATCGGCCTTCTTATAGCGTTCGAATACATCTTTAGCTACATCTTTTGACACACCGGTACCAGTATCCGTAACCGAGAACGTAAGTCGTCCCGGATTCTCGGTAGTAGACAGATGCAGATGTATCTCTCCCTTACGGGTATGCTTACATGAATTAGTCAGGAAGTTAATAAGCACTTGCTGTATGCGCCTGCAGTCAGACACCACGGTATAATTATCGTCCACCTCAGAGGTAAAATACATCTTCACCCCTGCCATGAGTCGCATTTCCACCATCTGTACGGCACTTCGGCACATTTCGTTCACCTTGAACTCGCTTTTCTGAATCTTATAGTTACCATGTTCAGCATTTGCCATGTCAAGCACGTCGTCTATAAGCATAGACAACATATTGAAACTATTATAGATGTAGTTGAAATACTCCCTCTTCTCATCGTTTGAAACAGTCTCTTCGGGCATACTGAGCAGCTGCGAGAATCCGAACATGGCATTCAGCGGAGTTCGTATCTCGTGCGTCATATTCTGAAGCATCATCGTCTTAGAGCGATTGGCCTCGATACTCTCCTTCATATGCTTCAGATTTTGCGCGTCTTTCTCCACCTCTTCGCTGATATCTGTCACCGTTGTTACCAGATAGTGCGGGGTACCATCGGCATGGCGGCCGCTTACCACAAACGCCAAACGCAACCATGACACCTCTATTCCTCTATATTTTATGCTTATGTAATTCTGATCTTTCAGTCTACGTTTCAGTGTAGACAGATCGGCAAACCGACGCATTCTCTCTTTTTCAGAAGTCGGACAAAGTCTTTCGGGCAAAATAGAAAGCGCTTTGCTGAAGCATCCGGTTTTGGGAATAACCCTTGCCGCTTCTTCAAACCGATTGAAGTACGCCACATACGTATCTTTATCTAAATCTATATAGAACAGGCAATAGAATATGCTGGCAAACGCTTTCAGCACAATCTCATCCCGCAAGCGTTGGTCCATCTCTTCGGTTATATCAGAATGATAACCCTCTATTATACATGTACCGTCATCAAGGATTTCGCATACACCGCCGCATCTCACATACCTGAGGCCAAGTTTAGGATTATCCCACTTATACACCGCCTCACGCTGTACCCCGGCATTTATCTGTTTCATCGTAGATTTTACCAAATCTATCGAATCCGAACAAACCCTTGAAAACCAATATTCATAGACTTCTTCTTCAGATAGATTACAATTTCTTTCAAGCCCCAGAAGTTCAAGCATTTTAGCAGATGTTTCCATCCGAGGCTTACATCCTGAAGTTAAGATTATCCGATAAACCCCTACAGCGGCAGCGTCAAGAACAGCTTTGATTTTGTCTAAAGGCATCTTCAAATTTCCAGGAACCATAGTATTTTTATCCATTTCAATTCTCTCATTTTGGCAGACTCCAATCCCATTTTTACTAGAGCCTGCTCACGCCCACATATTTTTATATAAAATTAATGCAAAAATAATATTTCAGACCAATAACAAACAAATGATTAGAAAAAAAACAGAGTAAAATAGACAAAATCTAATCATAAATCAATTAAATAGCTACCTTTTATGCCAGAAACTTGGTGCAAGCATTACCAAAACACCGAAAATTTCAAGACGTCCTATAAGCATAAGAAATGACAGAAACCATTTGGCGGCGTCAGGCAAAGCGTCCCATGAATATTCGGGTCCGAAGGCTCCGAGTGCGGGACCTACATTACCCAAACCAGACACTGAAAGTCCGAAGGCTTCTACCATGTCTATTCCCATCACCATCAGCACAAACCATCCTATGAAAAGGCAGGTAAAGTAAAGCAGAATAAAGGTAGAAACAGTAGATATCAATGCCGACGAAAGAGCCTGACCATTGGCCTTGACGGGCAGTACAGCACGCGGATGGATAAGGCGGCTGAACTCATTCTTGATATTACGCATAACAATTACAAAACGGATTCCTTTTATACCTCCTACGGTAGAGCCGGTACATCCGCCCATCAGCATGGCGTAAATGATGAAGAGCCATGTATATGGCGCCCACAGATTATAGTCGTCGGTAGCGAATCCGGTAGATGTATGCACCGATGCCACTTGGAAGAAAGCTTTACGAAATGCCTCTTCCACTCCGTAATGGTTATGATAAACCAGCGACACGGTAATTAGCAGCGTAATAACTCCTACCGAAGTGAAGAACCACTTAATTTCGTCGTCCTTAAGCAAGTTCTTGAAACGTCCTTTCAGGCACATAAAGTAGAGAGAGTAACTAACGCCCGACAGCACCATGAATACGGCTATAACATACTCTATAAACGGCGAGTTCCAATAAGCCACGCTGACCTGCTTGGTAGAATAGCCTCCGGTGCTAGTGGTAGAGAACGAATGACACACGGCATCAAACAGATTCATGCCTCCCAGCAAAAGAAGAACCGTCTCTGTAACTGTAAGTATAAGATATACACTCCATAACTGCTTGGCCATTACGCTTATCTTAGGATGAATCTTATCGTGCATCACACCAGTGGCTTCCGCAGAGAAGAGGGTTTGGTTTCCTATGCCGAATATCGGCAGTACGGCTATCGTAAAGAACACTATTCCCATACCACCTATCCACTGTGTAAGGCTTCGCCAGAACAGCATACCGTGCGAAAGCGACCCTATGTTATTAAGCACAGAAGCTCCGGTTGTAGTGAAACCCGACATGGTCTCGAAAAAGGCATCGGTTATATTATCCACTTCTCCGCTGAGCCAGAACGGCATAGCACCGAAACACGAAAACAGTAACCATGTAAAAGTTACGATGCAGTAACTGTCGCGACGGGTCAGCTTGTTTTCGGATCCCTTGCCTAAGAACAAGAACAATGCGCCTACCCCCGATGTGGCGAGAAGTGAATAGATAAAGTAGATGTAGTCTTTCTCTCTATACAGCAGTCCCACACCTGCACACACTAAAAACACTAACCCCTCTATAAAGAGCAATACGCCCAGTATCTTCAGTATCAAGCGTTGGTTTATTAAACTGTTTCCTCGGTTTCCCCTTATAAATTTACTATAATTATCTTCCATCATATCTATTAAAAAATACAGCACGAAGCTATTTTTACGTTGCACAAAGATAGTGCAAAGTTTGTATAGCTGTGTTTTTCGTCGATAATTATTCATCACGCCTAATTAATTCGTCCAAACGAAGATTGGCTTTTTAATATTAATTATGTATGTTTGCATATATTTTCCATTTAACAAAAACTATTATAATCACATCCTTCCGTTAGGACAAGTATTAGATATATGGGCAAACTTACATTTCATCTTATAAAGAAACTTACAGGTGTAGATATCGAGCAGTTGCAAGAGGATAATAATTCTCTTAATATAAAAACGCAGCAGTTATCATTCGACGTAAAAGACGCTAATAAAGAGGCGGCATACAAGCGTACGCAACTTAGCGAAGCGCAAGAGGAGCTGACTAAAACGCAAGAGGAATTAACTAAGACGCAAGAAGAGCTTACGCAGTCGCAATCGGCTGTAACCGAATTGCAAAAGAATATATCTAACCTACAGGAAGAGATAACTCGCATACAGAGCGGCGTGACCGACTTGCAGAAGGCTAAAGAGGCCGAATGCGATAGTTTGCAGCAAAGCAATGAGCAGCTGGTCAACCTGAAACTGCAGAACGAGGCTTTGCTTAAAGAAAAAGAAGACGCAGAAAACCACATAAAAGAGTTGGAAGCCGAAGCTAAAAAGCTTTCCGACCAACTGACAGCACTAAACGCAGAACTAATCAAAGCTAATCAATTACAGAAGCAACAGGCCGAAGAAGCGCAGAAGGCTTTAGCGGAAGCTGAAAGCAAGTTCTCGGAATTACAGAACTCTTATTCGGAATCACAAAATTCTTATTCACAACTACATAAAGAGAAAGCCGAAGCCGAAGCAAATGCTAACGCTAAACTGGATGACCTGCAAAACGCTTTCCAGCAATTGCAAGCGGATAAAGCGAAAACAGAAACAAAAATCGAAACTCAATTAAAGGAATTACAAAACGAATATAAGCAATTGCAAGCGGATAAAGCAGAAGCCGAAGCGAACGCTCAGAAGCAATTGCAGGAATTGCAGACCACATACCAACAATTACAGAACGATATTACCGCAAAGAGCGAAGAGAATCAATCGCTTAAACAGCAAGCAGAAGATACGCAAAAGGTTCTGACCGAAGTAGAAGGCAAACTTTCTGAGCTGCAAGCCGGAAAGGAAGAGGCAGAAGCCGACCGACAAGCCGTAATAGCTCAGTTGGCAGAACTGCAACGTGAAAACGCTCTGCTGAAAGAACAGTTGGCCGCTAAAGAAGAAGAAGCGGAAAAACTTCAAGAAGAAGCCTCGCCTACTGAAACTGCGGAAGAAGAACAAAAAGAGGAAGCTGTAGCTCCTGAGAAAGAATCGGAAGAAGAAACTACAACCGAAACTGAGGAACCGGAAGAATCGGGAACAGAAGAAAAAGAGGAAACAGCGGCAGCTGAAGAAGAAGCTGAAAAAGAGACCGAAGAGCCGGAACAAAAAGAGGAAGAAATAGCCGAACAGCCTAAGCAGGAAGAACCGGAACCTCAGCCCGAGAAACCGGCAGAACAGCCAAAACCGAAAGAAGAACCCGCTGAGCATCCTACAGATATAGTAGAGGCTTATCAGGAAATGAAAGCTAAGCTGGAAGAGGCAACGCTGAAGTTCCCCTACACTCGTATCACTTGCGCACCCGACAGCCGACAGTATATATACGACTCGCATACGTTGGGACTGAAAGCCGAGCTTTTCGTTTGGGGAATAGAAGGAAAGGAAATGATTCTCGACGAGTATCACTTCATTCCTTACGATGAGATAGACCAGATAGAAGGACTCGACACTATATATAGCACCGAGCAGATAACAAACAGTGTGGAAGATGACGTTACCGCCATAGCCGAAACTCTGTTGGCGGCCATCTGTGCGTCACGCCCCGTACACGTTACTTACCGCGACAAGAACGGACGTATCTCTGAAAAGAACTTGTATTGGCTATGCTTCCAGCCGGCAGATAAACGCATCATACGCCTGCCGTACGACAATATGTTCGAAGATATGTTCGAAGAGAAAATAGACCCCGAACATATCGTGGCTATGAGTGCGCACAACGGAGAACCGCGCATATTCATTATCTCGCAGATACTTTCTATCCAGGTATTCGACTGCTTCTTCAGCAATGCTCGTGGAGTGAAAACCATTACCGAAGCTATGCGTACCGCTATCCGTCACGAACAGCCCGAAGCTGCAGAGGTTATATACAACACTCTGCCCGACAAGCTGAAAGAGACTCCGAAAGTTGTTTCATCATTAGCCAACACATATCTGCTGCAAGGCGAATACGAAAAGGCGGTTAAGCTCTATCTCTCATTAAGCCCCAACCAGACAGTTGAAGGCAGAACAGGATGGGCCGACTACAACCTAAGAGAGTTCGACGAACTGATACGCCGAGGAATAGAACCAGAAGCTTTCATGCAACTGAAAGAAGCTCTTAAAGAAGAGGGTTGGAAATAAATAATCTATCGGTAGAGAACTCAATCTCGCCGAAATGAATCATAGCATTAAACAGACGGATTTTCGTGTAACGCGAGAGTTCGTCTGTTTTTATTTCACGCTCCGCTATCATACCGTTATCTATCAGAAACTGACGATGCGTACCTTTAAGCAGCGGATGTGAAGGCGTATGCCATTGCTCGCCATCCCATAAAGCCACATTCGCTATCGACGTATCCGTTATGAAACCGCCTCTCACCGCCAATACATCGTCGGCTCCGTCTCTACGCTCAAACAAAGCGTTAAGCACACTGCGGTCGGCATACTTCAGATGATAATCAGCGTCATCGGGCATCTCCACCAGTCGCAGCGATGACACCGGGCGCAGATGGTAAGGTATGTACTCCACCTTTCTTATTTCCGTATCATACTCTATGCGTAGGCGAGTTCTCTCCACGTAACCGTCGGTTTGGATATACTGCTCTATCCGCAGCTCAGTAACATCGCCCCACAACTCATGGCGCGTGGCGTTCAGTCGGCTGTTATGATAATCAAGCCGAAGCGCAATTCCGGCTTCTACACAAATAGTCTCAATAAATCGGCACATATACTTTCTGAATCATTTCTTGGTATTCGCTTACGGCATCACTCTGAAAGGTAATGCCTCCGCCACTTTTAAAAATCATATTTCCATCGTCTGTTCGCTCTACAAAACGAATCATCACCGCACTATCCAGATTTCGCCCGTCGAAATATCCGGTCACCCCGGTATAGAATCCACGTTCGTAATGCTCAGCTTCGGCAATAATCTCTACCGTACGCTTCTTTGGCGCTCCGGTTATAGAGCCTGCCGGAAGCATGGAGAAGAACAGATTGCCCAAGTTATTCTGATAACCGTCGTCAAGCAATCCCTTTATCTCGGAACTCATCTGCAGCAGTGGTCCGCTATGCGTGTGCAGGGTCTCTATATAACGATAGCGTGCCACTTCCACCTTCGACGCTACCCTACTCAAGTCATTCCGAATCAAGTCGGTAATGGTAGCATGTTCCGCCGTTTCCTTCGGGTCGGTCAGCAATTGCTCGGTAGCGTTAGGCAATGTAGCGTCCAGCGTACCCTTCATCGGGAAAGAATAAATCCATCCGTTGTCTATCCGCACGAATATCTCGGGCGAGAAAACCACGAATCGGTCTTTCAGCCACACCTTATAGCGTGCCTTCGACCGGAAGAAGATATCCTTCAGCGTAAGGTCGGTATCTACGGGCGTAGCACACGTCAGGTTAGTAAGAAACGAGTTGCCGCCCATCAAGTTACGGTGCACCACATCAAACGACTCCTTATATTCCTCATACGACTCCGGATGAGGCTGCCACGAAAACGGCTTACGGCTTACCTCGCCATCATCGCCAATACGTACATTAGTAGCCGTGGGGAATTGGTATAGCAATTCATCCGCACATACATCTTCCGGCTTCTCTACCACACACTGATTACCGTCGTAGCTAATCATGAAAAAAAACGGTGTGCCCTCTCCCGCCCATCGGTTCATGCGTGCGATGGCTTCTTCTTTATTGCAAAATGTAATTTTATCCACAGTAGTTTTTATATCTGCCGCAAAGATATGCATTTTTTCTTCCACTTGAAACCGACCCTACAGCACATTCTGAATAGGGTGAAAAAACATTGCGGTGATTTTTTAAAAGAATTCGATGGTTAAAGTGAAGCATTGCGATGGTCCAAGTGAAAGAATACGATGGTTCTATAACAGATAAACAAAAGAAAGCACTTATCTTTATGGCAAAAGAATCACCGTAAACGGTGTCTTATAAGCGTTAAAATACCAACAAAGCAAATTCTGAAAACAAATAAAGAAAAAGAAGCAGACAATGGAGAAAAGATTTTTAAGGATTTTAATAATTTTATAAATATGAAGATTAAAACATTATTTAAGACAATTTTTTGCGCAGGATTAGTTTTAACTCTTGTTTTGTATCTATGCCATTTATACGGCAACTATATAGAAGAAACACAGGAGCCTATCACTGATTACACATATAATGGATTTGAGGAAAAAAGTAACTATAAGAGTTCAAATACAATTCTTATAACCTACAAATCAAAACAATATGTATTACATACGGGAGATCGAGTCTTAGACAAGATAAAGTCTGGGGATTTTCCTAAATTATACTATTCTTCAAAAACTGATTATCTTTTTTTTGAAGGAGATTACTTACCTGTAGGTTATGCCAAAGCTGCTTTATTGTTCACTTTTATCTTTCCGATTATTGGTACACTAATATGGAGAAAAGAACTTAATAATGATATTCGCACAATGTAAAAAATATCTATGGCAATGTAACGACATTGCCACTTACGACATGTGCGACCGCCGTACAGTGGTGAGCCATATTTAACAGATGGCTTGCTGGAGAATATAGACCTGCATATAGAGTCTAAAAAATGCCAATATATATGTAGATAATGCACATCCATTAATTAAATGGCGAGGATCCAAAAGTAATATGGGAATCTTTCATAATTCTCATAATCGAGTAAAGATTGGGAAAATAAATAAAGTGACACCATTGTTTTAAACTAATAATGAATGGCGGTTATTTTAATGTCTTTTACTTCGAACAACCTTCATTCTTCCAAAAATAAAAACAAATGAAACAGATTAAATTATCTTGTTATACTTTAACAATAATGATAGTTCTTGGTAATTGTACCTTTGAAAAC
>ULYM01030212.1_pt1 | contig 89256 bp, 70 predicted proteins | sample 1962141 | NCBI WGS metagenome assembly ULYM01 (sample SAMEA4835862, study PRJEB28245) | human gut metagenome | biome: gut microbiome; material: fecal sample | place: Denmark | collected 2008
GCATATCTGCTCCCGGGTCTTTGGGGCGCACCGCTGCGAAGCGTCAGTGCGTTCACTCCACCCTTGTCTACGCAGGATTTCAATCTTTATGAAGCCGGGAAGTTTGTTAAATACGATGACTTTGATGAAGGAATGGAGGCTGCGAAGAAAATGGAGAAACCGGTGTTCCTTGATTTTTCTGGATACGGATGTGTCAATTGCCGGAAGATGGAAGCCGCTGTCTTTGAGAATGCTAAGGTGAAGGACTTGATAGAACGTGAGTTTGTAATGATAACACTGATGACCGATGACAAGCAGGAACTTCCGAGCATGATAGAGCAGAAAATAAATGGAAAAGACGTTAAACTTCGAACATACGGCGATCTGTGGAGCTTCCTACAGCAATATAAATTCGGGGCAAATTCCCAACCGTATTATGTCGTGTTGGACAATGAGGGAGGATTGCTCTCCGGACCATATTACTACGATGAGGACGTGTCTAAATTCGTGAAATTTTTGAAGGCTGGCGTGACTAAATATAACGTAAAAAATGAAGAAAGATAAGAACGAGATATTGAAGGCTTTTGGCGACCTGCTGGACGTGGTGGAAGAATTGCGTCAAAAGTGTCCGTGGGATAGAAAACAAACCAACGAGAGTCTGCGATGCAATACGATAGAAGAAGTCTATGAGTTGAGCGCGGCTTTGATGGCCGATGATGCCGACAACATCCGTAAAGAACTGGGCGATGTGCTGTTGCACGTGCTGTTTTACTCAATCATAGGAAAGGAGAAGAACCAGTTTGACATAGCGGATGTGTGTGATTCGCTGAGAGAGAAACTGATTTATCGGCATCCACATATCTATGGAAATGTCCAGGCAGATTCTGCCAATGCTGTGATTCAGAATTGGGAGCAGTTGAAGTTAAAAGAAAAGGGAGGCAACAAGCGTGTGCTTGATGGCGTTCCGTCTGATTTGCCATCGCTCATAAAGGCTGAAAGGATTCAGGAGAAGGCAGCCAATTATGGATTTGACTGGGCGGACAGAAAAGATGTCTGGGCAAAAGTCAAAGAGGAAGTTCTCGAATTTGCAACAGAGCTGGAGTCAGGAACCGATGATCGCCGTACGGAAGAATTCGGCGATGTGCTGTTCAGTCTGGTCAATGCGGCACGTCTGTATAAAATCAACGTGGACAATGCTTTGGAACAAACAAACAGAAAGTTTACAAGACGTTTCAATTATATTGAAGACACCGCAAAAGAGCAAGGTGTGAACATGAAGGATATGACTATCGAGCAGATGGACAATCTGTGGAATGAGGCAAAAGAACAAGAAAAAGCAAAAGAATGATTGTCTGCATAACAGAGAAACCCAGCGTGGCAAAGGACATTGCGGCGATACTTGGCGCCACAGTGCGCCGTGATGGCTATTTTGAAGGCAACGGCTACAAAATAACGTGGACGTTTGGTCATCTTTGCTCGCTAAAGGAGCCTAACGACTATACAGAAAGATGGAAGTCGTGGAGTCTGGGGGCCTTGCCAATGCTGCCTCCGCGATTCGGAATCAAGTTGATTGCCGACCAAGGCATTGAGAAGCAGTTCAAGGTTATAGAAACGCTGTTTGGAGAAGCCGATGAAATCGTGAACTGTGGCGATGCCGGTCAAGAGGGCGAGCTTATACAACGTTGGGTGATGCAAAAAGCCAATTGTAAGAAAGATGTAAAGAGGTTGTGGATTTCATCGCTTACGGATGAGAGTATCCGTGATGGATTTGGCCATTTGAGACCACAGTCGGATTTCGACAGGCTGTATATGGCGGGCTTGTCGCGTGCTATCGGCGACTGGATATTGGGAATGAATGCGACACGGTTGTTTACGTTGAAATATTCGCAAGGCAGAAATGTACTGTCGATAGGTCGTGTGCAAACACCGACATTGGCTTTGGTTGTGGCAAGGCAAAAAGAAATAGACAATTTTGTCCCAGAAGATTATTGGGAACTTAAAACGACGTATCGCAACGTTGTTTTTCAGTCAACAAAAGGGCGCTTCAGTACAGAATTATCCGCGCAGGAAGTCGCTGATGGAATCAGTGAAAACCCGTTTGTAATAAAGTCGTGTGTCACAAAGCGTGGCAGAGAGTCTGCTCCAAGGTTGTTCGACCTTACATCCTTACAAGTGGAATGCGATAAGAAATATGGATACTCGGCTGACCAGACATTGAAGCTTATACAATCATTGTATGAGAAAAAGTTTACCACATACCCACGTGTGGATACAACATATCTGAGTGAGGACATATATCCGAAAGTGCCGGAGGTGCTTAGGGCAATGCGCCCGTATGCCAATCTGGCAGAGCCTTTATTGTCCAAGACTCTTCCGAAAACAAAGAAGGTGTTTGACAACTCTAAAGTCACCGACCACCATGCCATTATTCCGACCAATGTGCCACCGGCGCCAACTATGACAGTTGATGAGAAGCGGGTTTACGACATGGTAGCCCGTAGATTTCTTGCCGTGTTCTATCCAGATTGCGAGTTCGATCAAACGACTGTTGTCGGAGAAGCCGGTGGAGTTGAGTTCAAAGCCAATGGAAAGCAGATTGTGTCGGATGGATGGCGGGCAGTCTATGGTAAGGCCGACAGCAACTTGAACAAGGATGATGAAGCCCAAGACGATGGCATATTGCCAGCTTTTGAGATAGGCGAGAGCGGACCCCACAGTCCGTCGGTTGTCAAGAAGACCACACAGCCACCTAAATTCTACACCGAGGGAACGTTGCTGAGGGCGATGGAAACGGCTGGTAAATTGGTGGAAGACGAGGAGTTGCGCGATGCGATGAAGGAGAATGGCATAGGGCGCCCTTCCACAAGGGCGTCGATAATAGAAACTTTGTTCAAGCGTAAATACATTAAGAAAGAACGTAAAAGTGTGAAGGCAACAGAAGCTGGTATCGCTTTGATTGACACGATAAAGGTGGATTTGCTAAAATCGGCAAAGCTGACTGGAATCTGGGAAAACAGGTTGCGCAAAATAGAGAAAGGAGAGTATGAGGCGTCGGAATTTATCGCCGAATTAAAGCAACAGATTTCGCAGATTGTATATGATGTGCTTAGCGACAACAGCGGATATAAGATAGAAGTGGCGGATGTCTCTAAAAAGCAAAAAGAAGAAAAGCCAAAGCGCAAGCCTGCGATACGCAAGTTCGAGCAAATTGTATGCCCGAAGTGTGAAAATGGACATGTGATAAAAGGACGTACGGCATTCGGCTGTAGCGAATTCAGAAAAGGTTGCGATTTCAGGGTTGGCTTTGATGAGCTTAAGTCGGGCGAAGGCACGACTCCGTCGGCACTCAACAAGTATATTGAAAAAAAGTATAAAAAAGATGGCAAAATATAATGGAGCGGAACTGTTCCCAATTGTGGATGAAAAAGGAAATGTTATAGGTTCAGCCTCTCGAAAAGAATGTCATTCGGGAACGAAAAAGTTGCATCCTGTTGTCCATCTGCATGTCTTTGACTCGGAAGGACGTTTGTTCCTCCAAAAACGGTCGGAAAATAAGGATATACAGCCAGGCAAATGGGATACGTCCGTCGGTGGGCATATTGATTATGGAGAGACCGTCGGAGAAGCGTTGCAGAGGGAAACGTTTGAAGAACTTGGCTTTTGTGCAGACAACCCGGAGCTATTGTATAAATATGTCTTTGAAAGCGATGTGGAACGGGAATTGGTGCATACATTCCGATGCGTAGCGGAGCATAGTGACATTAAATTTGCCCCAGACGAAATAGAAGATGGACGATTCTTTCGTTTTGAGGAAATAGAAAGCCTTATTGCGAAAAGTCTGACGACTCCTAATTTTGTCATGGAGTTCAATATGTTGAAACAGCAAGCGTTTTTGAAAACAAAAGAATGATGTCGCTTGTTCTTTTTTCAAATAAAAGATTGTGATGGAAAAAGGAATGATATTTCAGTATGTGATAATCGGCGTTGTCTTTGTATGCATCGTCGTTTATGTTGTGTGGAAAGTCAAGAATGGCGGCAAGACCGGAGGCTGCTCATGTTGCGATATTAAAGACTGCAAGTTGAAGCAGGCGAAAAAGAAAGAAGATTGTTGTAAATGTTGTGAAAACGACTGACTTTTTTTTGCTGAAATTTTCGTCATTCAAACTTTAATTATAATTTTGTGGAATTATTAAAACAACTATCTTAACAATCATATTATGAGTAAACCATATGTTGTAGGTATCGATGTCGGTGGAACAAACACTGTGTTCGGTATAGTGGACGCGCGAGGCAATGTTCTTGCAAGTGGATCGATAAAAACAGCCAAGCATGCAGCCATAGAAGATTATATTGACGAGTTGCATACAGAGTTGTCTAAATTAATAGAAGCCAACGATGCGGTTGACAAAATCGCAGGTATAGGAATCGGTGCTCCTAATGCCAATTATTTCACCGGCGTTATTGCCGATGGTGTGAATTTGCCGTGGCCAACTCCAATTCCATTGGCAGATTTGGTGTCAAATAAATTCGGTATCCCTGTTGCTATAACAAACGATGCAAATGCTGCTGCTATCGGCGAGATGACTTATGGCGTGGCTCGCGGTATGAAGGATTTCATCATGATTACATTGGGTACGGGAGTTGGTAGCGGTATTGTTGTCAATGGCCAGATGGTTTATGGTCACGACGGTTTTGCCGGTGAACTTGGTCACGTTATCATGAAGCGCAACAACGGACGTATTTGCGGATGCGGAAGAACAGGTTGCTTGGAAACTTATGCGTCTGCTACAGGTGTGGCACGTACTGCGCGTGAATTCTTGGAAGCAAGAGCAAACGAACCATCGACACTCCGCTCGATGGATGTAGATTCAATCACATCAAAAGATGTCTATGATGCAGCCGTGGCCGGTGACAAATTGGCAAAGGATGTCTTTGACTTTACAGGAAACATTCTTGGTGAGGCTTTGGCAGACTTCATAACATTCTCAAGCCCGGAGGCTATCGTGCTTTTTGGAGGTCTTGCCAAATCTGGAGATTTGCTGATGCGTCCGCTTAAAGAATCAATGGACCGCAACACGATGACGGTGTTCAAAGGCAAGGTTAAGTTGCTTCTTTCCGAATTGAAAGAAAGCGACGCAGCTGTGCTTGGAGCAAGTGCTTTGGGTTGGGAGGCAAAAGCTGCCGCAGACATTAAAAAATAATAGGAATGCAAATAACACAAAAAGCGGACTCTTGATGGTATAGAGCCCGCTTTTTGTGCTTTTTTGTCCGTGAAAAGGTTTGTGCTGTCTGCTAAAATTTATAACTTTGCGACAGATAAAAACCCATGCCTGAATGTGTGGGTTTCATCGTTGATGAATATAAATCATAAACAATATTTCTACTATGGGATATAAAATCATCGTCCTGGCCAAGCAAGTGCCAGACACTCGAAATGTAGGAAAAGATGCGATGAAGGAAGACGGAACAATCAATCGTGCGGCGTTGCCTGCGATTTTCAATCCGGAAGACCTTAATGCATTGGAACAAGCCCTGCAAATTAAAGAACAAAATCCAGACACAACAATTACGATTTTGACAATGGGACCTCCTCGTGCTGCTGAAATTATCAGAGAGGCCATTTTCAGAGGAGCTGACACAGGAATCGTATTGACCGACCGTGCATTTGCCGGTGCGGATACGCTCGCCACTTCGTATGCTCTTTCTGCTGCAATACGTAAGGTGGGAGAGTTTGACTTGATTATTGCCGGACGTCAGGCTATTGACGGCGATACAGCACAGGTGGCACCTCAGGTGGCGGAAAAACTGCACTTGCCACAGGTTACTTATGCTGAAAAGATAGAAAAAGTGGCTGATGGAAAGGCTGTGATTACGCGCCGCATAGAGTCAGGCGTCGAGACAGTGGAGGCTCCGCTGCCATTGGTCGTTACCGTAAATGGCTCTGCCGACGATTGCCGTCCAAGAAATGCCCGTCGCATACAGAAATATAAATATGCAGTAACACCGAGCGAAAAGGCAACAATGTCAGAGACGTTGTCGGCATTGGTCGACGCTCGTCCTTATCTTCAACTCAAGGAGTGGAGTGCAGGCTTTGTTGATGCGGATCCAGAACAAATTGGCCTGAAAGGCTCACCTACAAAGGTGAAAGGAATTGTGAATGTCGTATTCCAGGCAAAAGAAAGCAAGAAAATGGACGGCAAAGATCAAGGTGCGATAGAGGATCTTGTGAAAGAATTGATAGCTAATCATACTATTGGGTAGTATCAAAAAACATTTATCATTATGAAAGATAACAATAATCTTATAGTATATTGCGAGTTTGAGGACGGCAATATCTCAGACGTCAGCCTTGAATTGTTGACAAAAGGACGTTCTTTGGCGACCCAATTAGGTGTTAAGCTTGAGGCTGTGGTTCTTGGCGACAAACTTGAAGGGGTTGAGAAACAAATTTTCCCATATGGCGTTGACCGTGTATATAAATTTGAAGACAAAAAGTTGTATCCTTACACATCGTTGCCACATGCCTCGGCATTGATCAACTTGTTTAAGGAAATAAAACCACAAGTTTGTCTGATGGGAGCATCGTCGATAGGTCGCGATCTTGGTCCGCGCGTGTCGTCATGTCTGCATAGCGGTTTGACTGCCGACTGTACATCGCTTGAAATCGGCGATCATACAGATCCGAAGACAAAAACTGAATATAAGAATTTGCTTTATCAGATTCGCCCGGCTTTTGGCGGCAATATTGTTGCCACAATTGTCAACCCGGAATGCCGCCCACAAATGGCTACCGTGCGTGAGGGCGTTATGAAAAAAGAAATCTTTGACGCAAATTATCAAGGAGAAGTTGTAAATCTGAATCCGGCAGATTATATCCCGGCTTCAGACTATGTGGTTTCAATCATCGACCGCCATATAGCAAAGTCGAAAATCAACATCAAGAACTCGCCAATTATTGTGGCTGGTGGCTATGGTGTTGGCAGCAAGGAGAATTTCAACCTTCTCCATCAGTTGGCAGAGACTCTGGGCGGAGAAGTTGGCGCTTCGCGTGCAGCTGTCGACGCTGGTTTTACAGAGCATGAGCGTCAGATTGGCCAAACCGGTGTGACCGTTCATCCGAAACTGTATATCGCATGTGGTATTTCTGGACAAATCCAGCACATCGCGGGTATGCAGGACAGTTCTATTATTATCTCAATCAACAATGATCCGGACGCTCCGATCAATGCGATTGCAGATTATGTGATTACAGGCGATTTGGAAGAGGTGATTCCAGCCTTGATTAAGTATTACAAAAAAAACTCTAAGTAACTATGTCTAATTTCTATAATGATAATCCTGATTTGAAGCATCACCTGAGTCATCCTTTGATGCGCAAAATCGTGGAAATGAAAGAGCGTAACTTCTCGGACGCTGAAAAATTTGACTATGCACCTCTTGACTATGAGGATGCAATGGACTCATACGAAAAAGTGCTTGAGATAGCGGGTGAGATTTCAGGAGAGATTGTTGCTCAAAATGCAGAAGACGTAGATCATGAAGGACCTCATGTGGTTGACGGTCACGTTGTTTATGCGAAGGGCACTCAGAAAAATCTTGACGCATTGGTGAAAGCCGGTCTTATGGGCATTTCCCTGCCTCGCCGATACAATGGCTTGAATTTCTCGTTGGTGCCATATATTATGGCTGCCGATATGGTGAGCCGTGCAGACGCAGGCTTTGTGAATATCTGGGGACTTCAGGACTGTGCAGAGACCATTTATGAGTTTGCAGACGAAGACCAGCGTCAGCGTTTCTTGCCGAGAGTATGCGCCGGAGAAACAATGGCAATGGATTTGACTGAACCAGATGCAGGTAGCGACTTGCAGGCTGTAATGCTTAAGGCCACATACAATGAGGCTGACGGCACATGGCGCTTGAACGGCGTGAAGCGTTTCATCACGAATGGTGATGGACATATTGCATTGGTGCTTGCCCGTTCGGAAGAGGGAAGCCATGACGGAAGAGGTCTGTCAATGTTTATATATGACCGCAACGACGGCGGTGTGACAGTGCGCCGTATCGAGAACAAAATGGGTATCAAAGGCTCTCCGACATGTGAATTGGTGTTTAAGAATGCCAAAGCAGAACTTTGTGGAGCACGTCGCATGGGCTTGATAAAATATGTGATGGCTTTGATGAATGGCGCCCGCTTGGGTATCGCCGCGCAGTCGGTTGGTGTCAGCGAGGCTGCATATCGTGAAGCATTGTCGTATGCCCACGACCGTAAGCAATTCGGCAAACCTATCATTGAATTCCCGGCTGTGTTTGAGATGATTTCATTGATGAAGGCAAAATTGGACGCATCAAGAAGCCTTTTGTATGAAACAACACGTTTCGTTGATGTATACAAAATCTACGAAGACATAGCACGCGAACGCAGCCTGACACCGGAAGAGCGTCAGGAGATGAAGAAATATCAGCGTTTGGCAGATGCGTTCACTCCGATGGCGAAGGGTATGGGAAGCGAATTCTGCAACCAGAATGCATATGATGCTGTCCAGGTACATGGCGGTTCCGGCTTTATGAAAGATTATGCTTGCGAGCGAATATATCGTGACGCCCGTATTACTTCAATTTATGAGGGAACGACGCAGTTGCAAGTTGTCGCAGCAATTCGCCACGTCACCACAGGAACATATCTCAATCAAATCAACGCTTATGCAGCAGAAGAGTATGCTCCCGAAACATCTGAATTGAAAGAACGTCTCGTGAAGATGACAGCACTCTATGAAGAGGCTCTGAAGACAGTTGTGGACAACAAGAGCACTGAGTATACAGATTTCCACGCTCGTCGTCTTGTAGAGATGGCTGGACATATCATTATGGGATACCTTCTGCTTGGTGACACAACACGAAATGAAAAATTCTTGAAGTCTGCCAATGTTTATGTGAACTTTGGAGAGGCAGAGGTTGAGAAGCATCATAAATTTATAATGTCATTCAAACCAGATGGCTTGGAAAACTATAGATAGCCAATCATAAAACACAAAATAAAAGCGTCGTCATTGTTTGCAATGACGACGCTTTTATTTTAATTGTAAGTTGAACTTTATCTTTACTCTATTTCAAAACCTTCGCTGTCGAATTCATCTTCATTGAATTCATCAGAACCATAAAAATCAGCATCGTAGTCGTCAGTGTTTTTTGTGGCAGTGGCTGCTGCTTTGTCTATTTCGGCATCAAAGGCGTCGATGTCTACGCTCTGCTTCGGAGCGTGCCCGATTTTACGGGTGCAGATTGGCTCGTCGATGTCTTTTGAGAAAATGCATTCTTTCAGCTCCATGAAGAACGCACGGTTTGTCAGATAGTCAAATACAAACATCAGTCTGTCGCCCTCGTCATCAATGAGTTCAGATATCTTGGTCTCATCCATAAGCCAAATGTCTTCATCGCTGTCTGCGCCCATGTCGGTTAGAGTCACTTCCTTTTCTTTGTTCCATTCTTCATCGCAGATGATGAACGAATCCATTTGGTCTTTTGTATATCCAGCTGCGTCAAGAATCACATTGCGAAGGCTTAAAAATGTGTCGTCGCTATCTATTTGGATTTCTAATTTGAAATCATCCACTTCGTCTGAAATGAGGTTGAATCTGTATATCATAATTGTGTTGTTTTCGTAATGCGAAGATAGTAATAATAGTCAAAAGAGGTGGCATAAAAGGACAAAAAAATGAGCGGCAGATATTTCTGTCGCTCATTCTATTTCATAGCGGATGCTATTTATTGTAAAAAGCATTCCAACCCTGTGCCTTTAACTGAATTTCGTTGTCGTCGCGGGTGGAAAGCACACATCCAAGTTCTGGCTTGGTCATGTGTCCAATAATTCTCACACCGCTCATTTCTGCAATCTTTTCGTGGTCGGTAAGCGGCACAGTGAACAGAAGCTCATAGTCCTCTCCGCCGTTGAGAGCGGCAGTCACTAAGTTCATATTCAACTCGGAAGCCATCACGGCAGTTTGGTAGTCAATAGGTATGCGCTCTTCGTAGATTCTGCATCCAACACCGCTTTGGTGGCAAATGTGGAGCAGCTCAGACGACAATCCGTCGGAAATGTCCATCATAGCAGTTGGTATGATTCCCGCTTTGTCCAACGCTTCAATTATGTCTTTGCGAGCCTCTGGCTTTAGTTGGCGTTCGAGGATATATTCTTTGCCAGCGAATTTTGGCTGAAAATCTTTGATTCCTTCAGAAGCCACTCTTTCTCTCTCAAGCAGTTGCAAGCCCATATATGCCGCGCCAAGATCGCCTGACACGCAAATCAAATCAGTATCTTTGGCTCCATTGCGATACACAATCTTTCTACTTTCGCCTTCTCCAATGCATGTGATGCTGATAAGCAGGCCTGTGGCTGATGCAGATGTGTCGCCGCCGATAAGGTCTACACCATAGACGTCACATGCCAGCTTTATTCCATCGTAAAGCTGTTGTAGGTGTTCGATTGTGAAACGCTTTGACACGCCTAACGAAACTGTTATTTGACGAGGCTTGCCATTCATTGCATATATGTCGGAGAAATTTACCACAGCGGCTTTATAGCCGAGGTGCTTTAACGGCACATATGTCAAATCGAAGTGAATGCCTTCAAGAAGCAGGTCGGTGGTGACAAGTGTTTCTTTGTCGCCATAATGAAGCACAGCGGCATCATCTCCGACACCTTTTACCGATGAGGGATTCTTCAGTTCTACGCCTTTGGTCAGATTCTCAATAAGTCCGAATTCGCCGAGCGTTGAAATTTCCGTATCAGCCATCCTAAGCTTTGAATTCGTTGATAAGACCCTTCATGATAGCCGTCATCTTTGGCTGCGCCTCTGCTGCGGCTTTTTGAACTTCTTCGTGAGAAACTTCAACAGGATCGTCCATGCCGCCAAGGTCGGTGATTACAGAGATGGCAAACACTTCCATTCCTCCATGTCGAGCAACGATTACCTCCGGAACTGTGCTCATTCCGACAGCGTCGCCGCCAATGGCTTTAAAATAGCGGTACTCTGCTGGAGTTTCGAATGTAGGACCTTGTGTGCCTACATATACACCTTGCTGCACCTTGATGCCGTTTTTCTTTGCAACATTGAGAGCATCAGCAATGAGGCGTTTAGAATATGGTTCGCCCATATCAGGGAAGCGCGGGCCGAGCTCGTTATAATTCTTACCGCGCAGAGGGTGTTCTGGAAAGAGGTTGATGTGGTCTGTGATGATCATAATGTCGCCGATTTGGAAATCGGGATTCATGCCACCTGCGGCATTTGAAACAAACAATGTGTTGACACCCAAGGCTTTCATAACTCTGACAGGGAACGTCACCTGCTGCATGCAATATCCTTCATAGAAATGGAAGCGTCCTTGCATAGCCATTACACGTTTGTTGCCGAGATTTCCGAAAATCAATTTTCCGCTGTGTCCCTCAACTGTTGAAACAGGGAAATTAGGTATGTCTTGATAGTTCAACTCATCGGTAATGTCAATATGGTTTACCAATTCTCCAAGACCAGTGCCAAGAATAATGGCTGTAGTAGGGATGTCGTTGACTTTTGCTTTGATAAAAGCAGCGGTCTCTTTTATTTTCTCTAACATATCCATAAAGGTTTAATGTGGTTAATAAATGATCTGTCTTGTTATTTTTTATGAGCGACAGCACTGCGCAACTCAATGTCGAAGTCTTCTTTTCCAGACTGTATGAATTCAACATTTACTGGTTGATAGAAGATATGTTGCTTCAATTCGGTCGGGAAATAAGGATTGTTGGCAATCCTTACTGCGTCTTTCTCTGTCGTCATAATGAATTTATAGTGTCCGTGAAGAGCTGAGAATGTCTTTTCGATGTCGCAGATGTCGTCACGGGAGAATACGTGGTGGTCGGGATATTGCATTATTTTAACCACAGCGTCGAATGACTTCAGAAATTTTATCAATGGCAGGGGATTCGCGATGCCGGTGATTGTAAGAATTGTGTCTTTTCCAGTAAGTACATCAAGTACGGGAATGTATCTTGAAGCATCCGGAAAAACAGGGGCCAGACTGCCATAGTTGAACTTGCTGAAGAAAAGTTTTTGGTATGGGAATAAGTCCAGATTTTTCTTAAACAGCAGCAAATCCAACGGAGTTATGCTGTCGGGGCATTTTGTCACAATGACAAAATCCGCTCTGTTGCGCACAGACTGGACGCTTTCTCTCAAGCGACCCAACGGAAGTAGCCGGTCGTTGTAGAACGGTCGGTTGTATTCCGTCAGTACAATAGACAGAGATGGCTTGACATACCGATGCTGGAACGCATCGTCGAGGAGAATCAAGTTGATTTCCGGGTGCTCTATCAGTAATTGTTTTATGCCGTTTACTCTCTTTTCGCATACGGCAACTTGTATGTCGTTGCGGAATTTCTGATAAATTTGGTATGGCTCGTCGCCAATGTCTGCAGGAGACGAGTGCTGAGAGGCAAGAACGAAGCCTGATGTTTGCCGCTTGTACCCACGGCTGACAACGCCAATCCTGTATGAATTGCGCAAAAGGTTTATGATATATTCTGTATGCGGCGTTTTGCCAGTGCCTCCAACAGCGATGTTGCCAATTGAAATTACGGGAATGTCGAAACTTTCCGATTTGAGTGCATTCCAATCGAAAAGCTTGTTGCGTGCATATACCCCTGCACCATACAAATAGGACAGTGGGGTAAGAAACGCGTTTGCTAATTTATGTATGTCAATAGAAAAATTCATTAGTACAAACAAATGTCTTCCATTCTACATTGTATACGGTCCTTATTGAGTATATCCTGAACCGTGAGTGCATATCTTAACAATTCCGGGTTGTAGGATTGCTGCATCCGTATTGTGGCAGATCTCTCAATAGTTGCATAAAGCAAGTTGATAAAGTCAGGTTTGAATTCAGGGTATATCTTTACCTTGAAATCTCTTCCAAGCTTGGCTTTGTTTGCAACCCATTTTGTTGCATCCTCAATCCCTCCGAATTGGTCCACAAGGCCAATTTCCTTTGCAGATTCTCCATCCCAGACACGGCCTTCAGCAATGGCTTTGATTTCATCTGTGGTCTTGTGTCTGCCTTTTGCGCAACGGGCCACAAACAGTTCGTAGCCACGGTTTACATTGCGCTGAATGGCATTGCGTTGAGTTGGGGTCAGCGGCTCAAATGCCGACAGATTGGAGTTTGGCGAGGTCGACACGAAATCAGCCGTAATGCCGAGTTTGTCATTGGCAAGACGTTTTACATTCGGGATTATTCCATAAATGCCGATAGAGCCGGTTATTGTTGTCTTTTCAGCAAAAATACGGTCTGCTCCCGCTGAGATGTAGTATCCTCCCGAGGCTGCATAATCACCCATTGACACGGCAAATGGCTTATTCTTGCTCTTGAAGAAATCAAGGGCTTCCCAAATTTGCTCAGATGCGAAAGCGCTTCCTCCAGGAGAGTTTACGCGTAAGACGAGTCCCTTTACAGACTTGTCGTTTGCCAATTTGATAATCTCAGGGACAATGTCCTTGGAGTTTATGCTGGAAGAGTTTCCGTCAACGTTGATTTCTCCTTCAGCATAAACGATGGCGATGTGTTCACCGCTGGAATTGTCTGTGATTACAGAATTCATAACGTCTGACGGACTGACAAAATTCAAATCGTCAGTTTCTGTGATGCCGACAAGTTTGCGCAGCTTGGATTCAACCTGGTGCTCATAGCAAAGTTCGTCGACAAATTTCTTTGAAACAGCAATTTTGGCATCTTGGAAAGCCCCAATACTGTCAGAGTATGCTTGAACATCGTCGGCGTTTACTTTTCTGGAAGAGGCAATGTCGGAGGTTATGTTTTTCCAAATGCTTCCAATGAAAGCCGATGTTTGTTGCTTGTTGGCTTCGCTCATCTGCGTGAGCATAAACGGCTCGACAGCACTTTTGTAAGTGCCCACACGGATTATTTGCATCTCCACTCCAATTTTGTCGAGCAGACCTTTGTAAAAAAGGATGGAGCTGGTAAGTCCATGGATGTCGAGGGCTCCGGCTGGATTTAGAAATATTTTGTCGGCGACAGATGCAGCGTAATAGTCGCCTTGTGCAATGTCGTTTCCATAGGCGTAAATCCATTTGCCCGATTTTTTCTTGAATGAAATCAATGCATTGCGTATTGCGGTAGCAGAGGCTACTCCCATTCCTGCGCCATCGCAATTTATGTAGATTCCTTTAATGTTGCTGTCGGTGCTTGCGTGGTCAATTGCGCCAAGAATTTCATAGAGGTTGCTGGCGTTGCCGTCGTTGTTGACCAATTCTTGCAATGATTTGTTATAAGGTTTGTCTGTGATTGACCCTGACAAATCAATGCGTAGAATAGCATTGTCGCCGATTGTTGCAATTGGCGATATCGTAGACGAGGCAAGCGAGGAAATCATTGCTATGCCTGAAAAGAATATAAATATTCCTATGACAAAAAATGCTATCCATGTGCCCGTGAATGCACCTAAAAGAGATGATACGAATTTGTTCATAATATTCGCTGTTAGTCAAACTTCTTTCTTCTGAATATGAAATTCCTGCCGAGGTATTTTTCCCGCACAATAGGATTTTCGGCAAGTTCTTCCGATGTGCCTTGAAAGAGAATCTTTCCTTCAAACAGCAGATAAGCGCGGTCTGTGATGCTGAGCGTCTCAGGCGCATTGTGGTCTGTTATGAGGATTCCGATGTTTTTCTCCTTCAATTTGTATACGATGTACTGAATGTCCTCCACTGCAATTGGGTCGACACCAGCGAAAGGCTCGTCAAGCATGATAAACTTGGGGTTGATGGCAAGACATCGTGCTATTTCAGTTCGTCTGCGTTCTCCACCTGACAACTGGATTCCCAAGTTTTTACGCACTTTCTGCAGTCTGAACTCAGAAATCAGACTTTCCAGTTTCTCCGCTTGATATTCTTTCGTCGTGTCGGTCATTTCAAGGACAGCCCGTATGTTGTTCTCTACACTTAACTTGCGGAACACGGAGGCTTCCTGTGCCAAATAACCGATGCCATACTGCGCCCGTTTGTATACAGGAAATTTGGTAATGTCCACATCGTTAAGGAAAATCTTGCCTTCGTATGGGGTTATCAGTCCAGTTGTCATATAGAAAGTTGTTGTCTTTCCGGCTCCGTTAGGACCGAGCAGACCCACAATCTCTCCTTGTTTTACATTTATGGAAACGTGATTGACCACCGTGCGTTGGCGATATTTCTTGACCAGATTTTCCGTGCGTAGCATCATTGGACCATCGCAGTGCGTAAGTTTCTCAACCATTTCGGCTTTTTCTTTTCCAACCGAATGGTTTTTAGCGGCAATGACTTTGCGTTCTATCGTATTTACAATATTTCGTATAGACATTGTGTCAATCCTCCTTATGCGCGTTTATGCGACCTTCGATGTATTCTTTAAGCAGTTTTATGGCTACAGTGTTGTTTCCGCCTTGAGGGATAATCAAATCTGCATATTTCTTTGCCGGTTCGATATATTTGTTGTGCATAGGCTTCAAAACGCGTTCATATCGTTCCACAACAAGTTCTGGCGTACGCCCGCGCTCAATGCAGTCTCTGTTTATGACACGAATCAGACGGTCGTCGGCATCTGCGTCGACAAAAACCTTGATGTCCATCATATTGCGCAACCGCTCATCGCTGAACACAAGAATACCCTCTACTATGACAACATCGCGGGGCTGCATCGGGACTGTCTCTGGCTGTCGAGTGCAGGTAAGATAAGAGTAGGTCGGGACTTCTATGTTTTTGCCGTTTTTTAAGTCTTCAAGTTGTGAAATCAATAGTTCCCAATCAAAAGCAGCCGGTTCGTCGAAGTTGATTTTTTGTCTTTCTTCAACAGGAATATGGCTGGAATCTTTATAATACGAATCTTGGGGAAGTACAGATACTTCACCTTGAGGGAGGGCTTCCACTATTTTTTTTACAACCGTGGTCTTACCAGAACCGGTGCCGCCGGCAATGCCAATTATAATCATACAACGTTGTTTTTTCAAATGCTTTTACAAATGTAATCAAAATTTGTTTTATGACGTAATTATTCACTGGAATATGTTGAAATAAGGCAAAAAAACAATCCGATACTGTCGCTGTTGCAACAATATCGGATTATTTGTATCGGATTGTGGTGTTGTTACTTAAGTAAGTCTATTGACCTGCGGAGGAATTTGTCAAGATCTTCTCCACGAAGCAGATTGTTGCCAAGAAGCGCAATGTCGATGATTTGGCGGATGGCAGGGACCGTGTCGGCATATGTCTTGATGTCGGCATTTTCTTCGTTGCGCAAAGATTCGGCTTTTGCCTCATGCTCTGCTGCCTGCTTCTTCTCGTCGTCAGTGGCGTCTTTCTTTTCGCGGAGTGCCTGTGCCGCTTTGTTCTCGACGTCAATAGCCGTTTCAATTGGCGACACTTTTTCATTCAGCGATGCCTTGGCTTCATCAAGCAGCCGCTTGACAACAGGATGCTCGGTGTTGAGTACGAGATTGTATGAATCTGGCATTTCGCCATAGAAACTCATTCCTGGTTGCATTGCTGCCATTTCTTTCATTCGGCGCATATATTCGCTTTGTGTAATCTGCACTGGTTGCGACTCGCTGCCGAGCGATTCAAAAGAAACAAGAAACTCGGTCTTGTCGACATGCGGAATCTGGCAGCGGAACAACTCAGAGAAGATGCTGCGTTCTGCAGGAGTCATAGCCGACACCTTGCGTTCCTCTTTTACAATCAGATTCTCAACAATGTCGCTGTCAACGCGTACAAAACGAGATTTCTCGAGTTTGTGTTCGAGCAGTCCGACAAAGTGATTCCCAAGTTGGTCGTTGATGAGCAGCACGTCGTAGCCCTTGTCTTTGGCGGCTTTGATGTAGCTGTATTGAGCAGTCTTGTCGGTTGCGTACAGATAGACGAGGTTGCCGTCTTTGTCGGTCTGGTTGGCGGCGATAAGCTCCTTGTATTCATCAAGTGTGAACTTCTTATCCTCGACATTGGCGAGAAGAGCGAATTTCATTGCTGCGTCGCAGAATTTTTCATCCGACAGCATGCCGTATTCGATAAATATCTTGATGTCGTTCCATTTTGTTTCGTATTCGTTGCGGCGATTCTTGAAAATATTTTCAAGCTGGGAGGCAACTTTTTTCGAAATATAGGATGAAATCTTCTTTACGTTGGAGTCGCTTTGCAGATATGAACGAGATACGTTCAGAGGAATATCGGGCGAGTCGATGACACCGCGCATAATCATCATAAAGTCTGGTACAACGCCTTCAACAGAGTCTGTTACGAACACCTGGTTGCAATAGAGCTGGATGCGGTTTTTCTGCACATCCATCTCGTTTTTCAGTTTCGGGAAGTAGAGGATGCCAGTGAGTGTGAAGGGATAATCTACATTGAGGTGTATCCAGAACAATGGGTCTTCTTCACCAGGATAAAGTTCGTGGTAAAACTTTATGTAGTCCTCGTCTTTTAATTCTGAAGGCTGGCGAGTCCAAGCCGGCTTGGTGTCGTTTATGACGTTGTCGTCATCGGTATCAGTCATCTTGCCGTCTTTCCATTCTTGTTTCTTGCCAAAAACAACAGGGATTGGCAAGAACTTGCAATATTTCTTGAGCAAAGACTCGATCTTGTCTTTTTCAAGGAACTCTTTGCATTCGTCGTCTATATAGAGAACAATGTCTGTGCCACGATTTTCCTTGTCGATTTCGTTCATCTCAAATTCAGGAGAACCGTCGCAGCTCCAGCAGATTGCTTTCGCATCGGCTTTATATGATTTTGTGCGGATTTCAACTTTCTTAGACACCATGAAGGCTGAATAAAATCCCAATCCGAAATGTCCGATTATTGCGTTTGCATCATCTTTGTATTTTTCGAGGAATTCTTCTGCTCCAGAAAATGCTATCTGGTTGATATATTTGTCAATATCGTCGGCGGTCATACCGATGCCTGAGTCGCTTACGGTCAGCGTTCCCTTGTCTTTGTCGAGAGAAACGCGGACATTTAAATCCCCAAGTTCTCCTTTAAACTCTCCGCAAGAAGAGAGTGTGCGCAGCTTCTGTGTGGCATCAATGGCGTTTGACACGATTTCGCGCAAGAAGATGTCGTGGTCGCTATATAGAAATTTTTTGATGACAGGAAATATGTTTTCTGTCGTTACTCCAATTTTACCTTTCTGAATAGTCATAGTTGTTAGTTTTTATTTTCTGAAACCTTTAATTGCAAAAAAAATGCCATATCTGATGAGATATGACATTTTAGGCATATTGTCTGACTAAACGTCAGTCTTTGTCATCTGCGATGGTGCATGTGAGCCGTTCGTTGCCTTCGGTGTGGTCAACAATAATTCTGTTGCCTTTCTCAACCTCCGCCCGTAGGATCATTTCCGCCAGGTCGTCCTCAAGATATTGTTGCACGGCGCGTTTCAATGGACGCGCTCCAAATTGTTTGTCGTATCCTTTCTCGACGAGGAAATTACGTGCGTTTTCGGTCACGTCAAGGGTATATCCCATTTCCTTGACCCTCTTGAAGAAGCCCCCCAATTCAATGTCGATAATCTTGTTCAGGGCTTGCTTGTCGAGCTCATTGAACATAACAATGTCATCGACACGGTTTAGAAATTCCGGAGAGAAAGTCTTGTTCAAAGCCTTTTGGATAACACCATGGGCGAAATCTGTTGTACTGCCACCTGTGTTGAACCCGATGCCGTTGCCAAAGTCTTTTAACTGGCGTGTGCCGATGTTGGATGTCATTATTATGATGGTGTTCTTAAAGTCGACGGAGCGTCCGAGACTGTCGGTCAGACGGCCTTCGTCCATCACTTGCAGCAACATGTTGAACACGTCGGCATGGGCTTTTTCCAATTCGTCAAGCAGCACAACGGAATAGGGGTGGCGGCGCACCTTTTCTGTGAGTTGCCCGCCTTCTTCGTAACCGACATATCCGGGAGGCGCTCCCACCAAGCGCGACACGGAGAATTTCTCCATATATTCACTCATGTCGATTCGAACGAGAGAGTCTTTTGAGTCAAACAAGAACTCTGACAGTTTCTTCGCGAGATGGGTTTTGCCAACACCTGTCGGGCCAAGAAACATAAATGTGCCAATTGGGCGGTTGGGATCTTTCAGCCCGACGCGATTTCGCTGAATGGCTTTTACAATCTTGTCGATTGCCTCATCTTGTCCAACGATGCTGCTTTTCAATTCGTCGCCCATGTTCAGCAACCGCGAGCTCTCGGTCTGTGCGATTCGTTGCACTGGCACGCCGGTCATCATTGCCACAACCTCTGCAATTTTGTCTTCGTCCACAACTTCTCTGTGGTTTCTAAGGTCGGCTTCCCATTCTTCTTTTTTGTTGTCAAGCTCGGCTTGAAGGTTGCGCACAGAGTCGCGAAGGCTTGCTGCCTCCTCAAAGTTCTGCGCTTGTGCGGCTTTGAGCTTGAGCTCGTTTGTGGCGGCAATCTTTTCCTCGATTTCCTCAATCTCTTTTGGAGCGTTCACATTGCCTACATGCACTCTTGAACCAGCTTCGTCAAGAGCGTCGATGGCCTTGTCGGGGAAGAAGCGGTCGCTTACATAGCGCTGTGTCAACTTGACACAAGCCTCAAGCGCCCGGTCGGTGTATGTCACATTGTGATGCTCTTCATAATTGTTCTTTATGTTGTGAAGAATCTGCAGCGTTTCCTCGGCAGATGTCTGCTCAACAATTATTTTTTGGAACCGGCGCTCCAATGCCCCGTCCTTTTCAATATTCTTGCGGTATTCATCAAGGGTGGTCGCTCCAATGCATTGAATCTCACCACGTGCAAGGGCTGGTTTCAGCAAATTGGCGGCATCCATGGTTCCCTGTGAGTTGCCGGCGCCTACAATGTTGTGAATTTCATCAATGAAAAGAATCACGTTTGGATTCTTTTTAGCCTCGTCGATGATTGCTTTGATGCGTTCTTCAAACTGGCCTCTGAATTTTGTTCCAGCGACAACGGCTGCCATGTCAAGGGATATGATGCGTTTGTCGAATAGTAGGCGAGACACCTTGTGTTCTTTTATGCGGATTGCCAATCCTTCAACGATTGCGGATTTGCCCACTCCGGGTTCGCCGATTAGCACAGGGTTGTTTTTCTTTCGGCGGCTTAGAATTTGGATTACTCGTTCTATTTCTGTGGCTCTGCCAACAACGGGATCAAGATTGCCTTCTTCGGCGGCTTTTGTTATGTCGTTGCCGAATTTGTCGAGCACGGGGGTGTCGTTTTGGCTGTTCTCGACGCGTTCTTGTTTTTTTGTCGGATTGCTCTTCTTCTGGGGGCTGTCGTCGGGGAAACCATCCTCGTCGGCGGTTTCTTCGTTGTCATAGCTGTTGCTCATGGCAGCCATTGTCAGCGGAAGCAGCAAATCTGCTTTATTTGGAGTCTGTTCAGTCATATCAATAGAAATTTTATGATTGCAGACGCAAAAATAGTGCCAACAAAAGCAAAGGAGAGCCGATGTTTAGGCTCTCCTCGCATATTGCTGATACAGATTGTTGTTACCAGAATTTGTTTGTGTCTGGATTGTATTCAAACCCTGCGGCATTCAGTTTCTGCAACAATTCGTTTTTGTCAATGTCCATGCTTTTGCAGAATTCATCGAGCGAGTCGTAATTGTCGCGCAGTTGCTGATTGACATAACTCATCAGCATAAACGGGTCAGATGGAATTGTCGTCATAATTTTTTGATTTCCCAAATTGAACCTTCAGTGAGCGACAAGTAAAGTTTGCCGTTTGATTTTTCGAAGCCGTTTACTTCCGACGTGCCGCATCTGTATGTCCAGAGTAGTTTGTGCGATGCCGCATCGATGGCGGCAACCATACCTCTACGCGAACCCATGTAGATGATGCCTTTGTCTTCGATGACGATGCAAGGTGCATGTTCGTATCCGAATCCGGCATCGACAACAAACGCGACATTTTCCTCGTCTGCATTGGGATTTACCGCTAATAGTTGTCCATTCATAGTTTTTGCATAGACCAAATCTTGATTTTCGGAGCATCCCAGACTTTCACGGACGAGGTACTTTTTGTCGAAGTTAGAGCGCCATATCTGTTTGCCGGTCTTGCGGTCAAGAACAGTCATATATCTGTCGGGGGCAACAATAACTACGCGGTCTTTTGTCACAACAGGAACGCAGTTGCCTGGGCTGAGCATATTCGCCTTGCTGCCGTTTGACCATTGCCATTTCAGCTCACCTGTTTTGCGGTCAAGGCAACGTAGGTATGTGTCCCATGTGCCGAATATCACATCGTCGCCGTCGACAACTGGTTCTGCCTGACAATAATTGTTCAGTTCGGTGCGCCAAATGATGTTGCCGGTGTTCACATTCCAGCATTCGAATTTCTTATACCCACCTTGATACAATTTGCCGTTTGCAATAATACCGTCGGCGACATATGGACCTGTGGATTCGTTTTCTCTGATTGTTCGGCCCGATTTCTTGTCCGCCCAAATGATGCGCTTGTCAGACGCAGGAATGATAACGTAGTTTGATTGGCCTACTGCGGGGCGTGAAAACAGAGAGGCGTCTGTTTGTAAAGACCAAAGCACTTTGCCGGTTTTGTCGATCGCTTTTGCCTGTCCAAGCGAGTTGCCGAAATATATGCTGTTTTTGCCAACGGCAAGTCGGGTGAATATCGAAGCTTCATCTTGATAGATTTTGCGTATTGAGAAACCGTATGGAATCTTGGTGTCAGAAATTTTCTCGTACTTGTATTTTGGATGTGCCGCCCGTATCGGCAAAGACCATTGCAGTTTCTTTGGGTGGCCGATGACTTTGTCATAAACTTGGATTGTGTTTCCGTCAATTGTGAAATCGGTATATCCAAATCCATCTTTGACGTGAGTCATGTCAAGAGCGCGGCAGATTACAGCATCAATGTCGCCGCCTTTATATAGTTCATATTTGTGGTAGTGACCGCAGATATGTATTATGGTTGGATATTTCTGGAGGATGTTGATATAATCTTGGTAGTTGTCAAGGTCGTCCTTGATGGGGTAGTGGTTTATTGAAACCACTTTCTTTCCCGATTTGCAATGCTCGCTCAGTTGTTTGTCAAGCCAGCTTAGGTCTTCTTGTTTGATGTGACCGTCGCCCATTTTCATAAATGGACCACAGTTGAGCCCTATAAAAATCAGACTGTCAGTCTCGAATACAAACTTGTCGGCGCCCCAGATGTCATTGAATGTTTTTGTGGCGCTTTGCGACCAATTGTTTTCGTGGTTGCCGGGAATTATATATAGGGGCTTGTTCAGTTTGTCAACGATGCGTTTGATGTTGTACAATTGCTCGTCGCTGCCCTCATTGGACAAGTCTCCTGAAATAATTACGAATGAGGAACTGTTGTTGTTGATCTCGTCGATAGCGGCTATCAGTTGCTTTTCGTTTTCGTTGCCTGGAGTGACATGAATGTCGGTAAGCAGAGTGAAGTCGAGAGCAAGGGCATTGCTGCTGTTGAAAATAAATAACAGAGCAAGTGCGCTGCTTAGAATAATGTTTTTTAGATTCATTTGTGATAATGTGTTAGAATTGTACTGCAAAGGTACGTCGTTTTTTTGAATGCTAAAGCATGTACGGTCTAGTCAGATTGTCAAATTTTGCTAATGACAAAGGCGCTTTGTATTAAAAAGCGGTGAACAGAAGAACTGGACACCGCTTTGCTCGCTTTGAAAATCAAGGATTATTTGCAACCAGCGCAACGTGGTTTGATTTGCTGGAAGAAGTCGTTACCCTTGTCGTCAACAAGAATGAATGCAGGGAAGTCTTCTACGCGGATTTTCCATACGGCTTCCATTCCGAGTTCTGGGAATTCAACACATTCAATGCTCTTGATGTTGTTCTGGGCAAGAATTGCAGCCGCACCGCCGATGCTTCCGAGATAGAATCCGCCATGTTTTTTGCAGGCGTCTGTCACTTGCTGCGAACGGTTGCCCTTTGCCAGCATAACCATGCTGCCTCCGTGGCTCTGGAACAAGTCTACATATGGGTCCATACGGCCTGCGGTTGTCGGACCGAGCGATCCACACGGCATGCCTTCTGGAGTTTTCGCCGGACCAGCATAGTATACTGGATGGTTCTTGATGTATTCAGGGAGATCCTCGCCGTTGTCCAAACGCTCTTTAAGCTTGGCGTGAGCGATGTCGCGTGCCACGATGATTGTGCCGTTCAACGACAAGCGTGTTGATACTGGATATTTTGTCAATTCCTTCAGCACTTCCGACATCGGACGGTCAAGGTCGATTTTTATAACATCGCCTTCGCCGGCTTTACGCAATTCCTCTGGAATGAGTTCGCCTGGGTTGCTGTCCAATTTTTCAATCCAGATACCGTCTTTATTGATTTTACACTTGACGTTGCGGTCGGCTGAACAGGAAACTCCCAGACCGATTGGACAAGATGCTCCATGTCTAGGCAGGCGTACGATGCGGATGTCGTGTGCATAGTATTTGCCGCCGAATTGAGCGCCAAGACCGATGTTGTGGGCCTCTTCAAGCACTTTCTTCTCCAATTCAATGTCGCGGAAAGCGCGGCCTGTCTCATCGCCTGTTGTAGGAAGCGTGTCGTAATAATGGGTGGATGCCAATTTAACTGTCAGCAAGTTCTTCTCTGCCGATGTGCCGCCAATCACGAATGCAATGTGGTATGGAGGACAAGCGGCTGTGCCGAGAGTCTTCATCTTGGCTACAAGGAACGGAACCAAAGTGTCAGGATTCAGAATAGCTTTTGTCTCTTGATAGAGATATGTTTTGTTTGCAGAGCCACCACCTTTGGTTACGCACAAGAAATGGTATTCCATGCCTTCTGTTGCCTCAATGTCGATTTGTGCAGGAAGATTGCATTTCGTATTTACTTCCTCATACATTGACAATGGCGCGTTTTGGGAATAGCGGAGGTTGTTTTCTGTGTATGTTTTGTATACGCCTAACGAAAGGGCCTCTTCATCGCTGAATCCAGTCCACACTTGTTGACCTTTTTCTCCGTGAATAATGGCGGTGCCTGTGTCCTGGCACAATGGCAATACGCCTTTTGTGGCAACGTCGGCGTTGCGAAGGAATGTCAATGCGACATACTTGTCGTTCTCGCTTGCCTCGGGGTCGTTAAGGATTTTTGCCACTTGCTCGTTGTGTGAACGGCGAAGCATGAATGAAACATCGTGGAAAGCGGCGTTTGCCATAGCGGTCAAGCCTTCCTTCTCCACTTTCAAAATTGGATGACCTTCAAATTCGCCAACAGAAACGTGGTCTTTGGTAAGTAAATAGTACTCGGTGTCGTCCTTTCCAAGTTGGAACATCGGACTGTACTTGAATTCTGGATTTGCCATAATTACAAGGTTATGTTTTTTACGTTAATAATAGTCGTGTTGCAAAATTACGAAAGAACGGGTAAATATGGAATTATTTTGGATTAAAAAATCGGAAATGATGTTGGCTTTACGTGAAAATTTCCTACCTTTGGAAATTAATGTACGAAACAGAATGTCATGAACAGGAAATATTTGTTTGCCGGCTTGGTGTCTTTTGCCGCCTTGCCGTGCTTCGGTGAAGTGCCGATGGAAATTTCATTGCTGATGAAAGATGGAGAGTTCGCGAAGGCCGACAGTGTGATTGGAAAGAGTGGCGTCAGCTTGACGGCGGTCGAGGCTGATTCGTTGCGCGCCATAATGAGTCGCATTGAGAGGGATTTCTGCTATACTTTTGAAGAAGGGGTGGAAAAGATACAGGAACGCTTTCCGCATGTGTCTGTCGCCAATGTGAAAGACTGGGAAACACGCAACTTTGTTGAGACGAAAATGATCAACGGAGAGAAGCGGATGTTTCGTAAGGCGATTTCAAACATAGACAGGCTTGTCCCGGAATTGTCGGCGGGAAGAAAAACGCAGGCGATATTTGATGCTGTGTCAAGTGCCGAAATGGTCAGTGGCGTGCTGAAAGGCATCTCAAGGGAGACCGGTTATGACGGCGGACATCGCATAACAATTAAATATACGATTGATGTTGACGCTGACTCGGTTCCTGCCGGTGAGAAAATACGTGTGTGGATGCCTTTCCCGACAACGACGGAACGCCAAAAAAACGTGACGCTGATTTCGTCGAGCGATAAGGTGCGGTTTTCCAACAGCGAGAAGCACAACACTGTGTATATGGAGCGAAAAGCGAAGAAAGGGCAGCCTGCGCATTTTGAGATAGTATACTCGTATGATGTGTATTCAAAGTATTTCTCGCAAGATTACATGTTGAGCCACCTCAAGCCGTATGATAAAACATCGGATGTCTATTTGAAGTATACGGCTCCTGACGCTCCTCAGATACTTCTTTCCGAGGATTTCCAGGCTTTGGCAAAACATATCGTTGGTAGGGAGGACAACCCGGTAAAACAGGCGTCTCTTATTTATGATTGGATTGACGCTTATTTTCCATGGGCGGGAGCCAGGGAATACAGCACGATTCCCAACCTTGCGGAGTATGCGCTCAATCGTGGATACGGTGACTGTGGACAAGTATCGCTTTTGTATATAAATCTTCTTCGAAACATCGGAATTCCGGCGCGTTGGGAGAGCGGCTGGTATCTTGAGCCGGAGAATGTCGGAATTCATGACTGGGCGGAAGTGTATTTCGAAGGAATAGGTTGGGTCCCGGTGGATATGTCTTTCGGCCTTAATTTGGCGTCTAAAGATAAGGATGTGGTGAATTTCTATAAGTCCGGCATGGATTATTTCCGCCTTGCGGCAAACCGAGGCGTGTGTGGTTCGTTTTCTCCGGAAAAGAAATTTATTCGAAGCGAAACCGTGGATTCCCAACTGGGAGAAGTCGAGTGGAACGGTGGAAACTTGTTCTATTACCAAGGATGGTCGCCGGAACTTCAAATTATTGAAGTAAAGGAATTGCATTGATACATAATTAGATGGTGGCGTCCATGACGCCACCATCTAATTTTTTTACAAAAAAAGTTGCCCAAAAATTTGCGGGAAAGAAGAATTGTGTATACCTTTGCACTCGCAAACGAGAAATAACGGCTCCGTAGCTCAACTGAATAGAGCATCTGACTACGGATCAGAAGGTTACAGGTTTGAATCCTGTCGGAGTCACAATTTTAAAAGAAAGAGTCTTAACGGCTCCGTAGCTCAACTGAATAGAGCATCTGACTACGGATCAGAAGGTTACAGGTTTGAATCCTGTCGGAGTCACAAAAACAGAACTACAATAATGTGGTTCTGTTTTTTTATTGTTAATCATCGTGAATTTCGCTTTGCGGGGTTCTATAAGTGGTGGGTTTGTTGTATTTTTGCAATTATGAAAAGAAAATACATAAGTATACTTGCCCTTCTGACAACGGGACTTGTCGCCAATGCCGCTTTGACGGTCGACTGCTCGTTGCGTAAAGCTTTGTCCGTCACGCCTCCTGCGGGAACAGGATTAAATGACATATATATCATTTATGGAGGATCTGAAACCGTTTTGACATACACGTCAGAGTCTGGCGAAAGCAATGTAAAATGGTTGGTGTATGATGAGCGGGGCGGTGGCTATGCAGAGGAAGTCTCGACGATAGACCGTAGTGGTGCGGTGTCAACGTTTCGCAATCCAAGAGTGAACTGCGGTTATATAATTGAGGATGGCGCAAAACGTAGTTATTTCTGGCTTGTGGATTATTCTAATTATGAATTCGCAATCAACGGAGTGTCATTTCCTGCCGAGCAGGACTGTGGTTCTGCGACATTGGAAGTGGATTGCGACTGCCCGACGATAACATATTATTCCGTTACTGGTATACCTAAGGTGTTGAGCCGAGAGATCACAGTCAGCTACAACACTCTCGAGTGGAATGACGATGATGCGGTTTACAATGGTAAGGAAACAACTGAAACCGTGGCAAACCTGTCTGAAAGGATGGTTCTGCCTGCACCATTATGCGATACTCAGTTTGTGATTGACGGTGACAAGTTTCTGTCGCAATGGGGACTTGCAAAAACATTTACGACAGATATACTTAGTGCTTCGTCAATAGATTTTCAAACGACCGCGACCCAACAGCGACGTGAGAATGGCAATGAGCAAGGGACGGCGGAAGATGCACTTGGCGGATCTGCGCCGGCAACGATAACGTTTTCCGCAATATGCACTGATGCCGTGGAGCATAAAGAGTGGCAAATTTCTAAAAGCCAGGACTTCTCGACAGTCGACTATCGGTTTAACGAGGAGACAATCGATTATACATTCAACGAACAGGGTTCGTATTATGTTAAATTTATCGGCTCAAACAGCGATGCTTCGTGCACGAACGAAAGCGAAGTCTATACAGTGTCGATAGGGGAGTCTTTGCTTGATTGTCCTAATGCTTTTTCTCCTGACGCAAGTCCTGGATACAACGATGAGTGGAAAGTGTCGTATAAGTCTATCGTTGAGTTCAAATGTTGGATTTTCGACCGCTATGGCAATAAAATGATTGAGTTTGACGATCCGTCAAAAGGATGGGACGGTAAATACAAAGGCAAGTACGTCAAGCCTGGTGTCTACTATTATGTGATAGAGGCGAAAGGCGCCGATGGAAAAGAGTATAAAAAGAAGGGAGATATAAACATATTGAGGAGTACAAGAACCGACAGGAATGAAACTACAGAATAAGATTGCAATTGTGGTGTTTGCGGTGACAATGCCGTTTATGCCAATGCTGGCGCAGGGCAACGCCGTGGCATATGCGCCTGTTATCCCAGAGAAAGTGCATTTCGCCGACAGGGTTGTCGATCTTGACAGAATCGATTTCTACGAGCGCATGGACAGAGAGATGATATCGTTTGCTTTTGGGCACACCAACACTCTTTTGACAATAAAACGAGCTAATCGCTATGCCCCTGGAATTGTGAAGATATTGAAGGAACAGGGTGTGCCTGAAGATTTGGTCTACTTGGCGGCAATTGAGAGCCATTATGATAACGCTGCTGTGTCAAGTGCTAAAGCTGTCGGTATGTGGCAGTTTATGCCGTCGACAGCAAAAGAATACGGTTTGGAAGTCAATGAATATGTTGACGAACGTTTGGATTGTGACAAATCCACCGTGGCGGCATGCAAATACTTTAAACGTGCTTATGCAAAATATAAATGCTGGCTTACCGTCGCCGCGGCATACAATGCCGGGATGGGGCGAATTTCCAAATCGCTGGAAACACAGGATGTGGAGCATGCGCTTGATTTGTATCTTAACAAAGAAACATCACGGTATATTTTCCGCTTGCTTGCAATGAAACTGATAATCGAGAATCCAGCAAGATATGGGTATGCGATAAAAGCAAACCAACTGTATCAACCGTTGGATTGCGACACATTTGTAGTGGCAGAGCCTGTAAAAGACTGGGTGCAGTGGTCGAAGGAGCACAATATTACTTATTCATTGCTTCGGGAATACAACCCGTGGATTCGGTCGGTATCGCTGCCGAATCCCAACAACAAAACTTATGTGGTTAAAATCCCGAAAGAAACAAGTTTGTACAGAAGCAAGCAGACATTAAAAACGTATAGAGAGAATTGGACAAGATAAAAAAAAATGATGAAACGGACTGCGTGGCTGTTTATGGAGCCAGGGTCCATAATCTCAAAAATATAGATGCTTTTATCCCACACGATAAATTGACTGTTATCACGGGACTTAGCGGCAGCGGCAAGTCGTCGTTGGCGTTTGACACGGTTTATGCGGAAGGACAACGTCGTTATATAGAAACATTTTCATCGTATGCTCGGAATATGCTTGGGGCTCTCGAACGCCCGGATGTGGACAAGATAACGGGGCTCTGTCCAGTAATTTCGATAGAGCAAAAAACGGTAAACAAGAATCCTCGGAGCACAATAGGCACAATTACTGAGGTCTATGATTTCTTGCGACTGCTCTTCGCCAGGATTGGAGAAGCCGTGTCATATAAAAGCGGAAAGCCCATGATAAAATATACAGAAGAACAGATTCTGGAATTGATATTGGGCAAGTTTGACAACCAAAAGGTGTTGATTCTCTCCCCGTTGGTCAATAACCGCAAGGGGCATTACAAGGAGTTGTTCGAACAGTTGCGCCGTAAAGGATATCTGAATGTGCGCGTTGACGGCGAGCTACAGGAAATCGTTGTGGGAATGCGTCTCGACCGCTATAAAAACCATAATATTGAACTGGTTGTAGACAAGCTGAAGGTGTCGGGCAAAGACAGTCAACGCCTTAAAGAAACAATTGCGGTTGCAATGAAGCAGGGCGATGGCGTTATTCAGGTTTTTGACGTGGAAAAAGGTGAAGGCTTTTTCTACAGTAAGTCGCTGATGGACCCGATAACAGGTTTGTCGTATAGAGAACCTGCACCACACAATTTTTCATTCAACTCAATGCAGGGGGCTTGCCCAAAGTGCAAGGGACTTGGCAGTGTGAATCTGATTGATGTGGATAAGATTATACCAGACAAATCAAAAACGATATATTCTGGGGGTATTCTGCCATTGGGTAGCTATTCAAACAACTTTATATTTTCACAGATTGCGGGAATTTGTGAGAAAGAGGGGTATTCTTTGAAAACGCCAATCAAGGATCTTTCGGAGAAAGCACTTGATGAGATTCTTAATGGAACGGACGAGGCTCTCGTCAATCCTGCAGGAATCGGCAGGGGGTATCAACCTACATATGACGGCATTGTGAAATATATCGAGATGCAGCAAAACGATGAAGTGTCGTCCAAAGCACAGAAATGGGCCGGGCAGTTCTACACTCCTACAGTGTGTCCGGTGTGTCATGGAGCAAGGCTCAACAGGGAGGCTCTGCATTATTTCATCGATGGTAAAAACATTGACGAGCTTGCCAATATGGAATTGTCTGACTTGAAGGAGTGGGTAGACACGGTGGAACAGAAATTGGGCAAGCAGCAACAGGTCGTGGCAAAGGAAATCTTGAAGGAGATTCGTTCACGGTTGCATTTCCTTAACGATGTGGGACTTGACTACTTGTCGTTGTCGCGCAGTTCAATGTCGCTGTCAGGAGGCGAGAGCCAACGCATACGGCTCGCCACGCAGATTGGCTCCCAATTGGTCAATGTGTTGTATATCCTGGATGAACCAAGCATTGGCCTGCATCAAAGGGACAATGACAGACTTATCCATTCGTTGAAGGAATTGCGCGACCTTGGTAATACTGTGGTCGTAGTGGAGCATGACAAAGACATGATGTTGGAATCGGATTATGTGATTGACATCGGACCCAAGGCCGGTCGTAAGGGTGGAAAAGTTGTGTTTGCCGGGACTCCTGAAGATATGCTCAAAAGTGGCACGCTGACAGCTGGATATTTAAACGGCTCGTTGAAAATAGAAGTACCGGCAAAGCGAAGAAAAGGCAATGGGAAAAAACTGACGTTGAAAGGTTGCTCGGGCAATAATTTGAAAGATGTAGACTTGACTCTGCCTCTGGGCGCACTGATTTGCGTCACAGGAGTGTCGGGCAGTGGAAAATCAACAATCATTAACGAAACGCTTCAGCCGATTTTGAGTCAGAAATTCTATCGTTCGTTGAAAGAGCCGCTGCCATATAAAGCCATAAAAGGCATTGAAAACATTGACAAGGTGGTCACGGTTGACCAGGCGCCAATCGGAAAGTCGCCGAGGTCAAACCCCGCGACATACACCAATGTGTTTGCCAACATACGCAATTTGTTTGTGGAACTTCCGGAAGCCAAAATCAGAGGGTATAAGCCAGGACGCTTTTCTTTTAATATGTCGGGAGGACGTTGTGATGTGTGCAAAGGAAACGGTTATCGCTCGATTGAAATGAATTTTCTGCCAAACGTATTGGTGCCTTGCGAGGCTTGCCATGGCCAACGCTACAACAGAGAAACGCTTGAAGTCAGATTCAAGGGTAAATCAATAGCGGATGTACTCGACATGACAATAAATCAGGCTGTGGAGTTTTTTGAAAATATGCCGTCAATATTGTCGAAGATTAAGGTGCTTCAGGACGTCGGTCTGGGGTACATAAAACTTGGACAGCCATCAAGCACGCTGTCCGGAGGAGAGAGTCAACGAGTGAAACTTGCCACGGAATTATCAAAGAAGGATACAGGCAAAACGCTTTTTATCCTCGACGAGCCGACAACAGGATTGCATTTTGAAGACATCCGTATTCTCATGGGGGTACTCAACAAACTTGTTGACCGGGGCAATACGGTATTGGTTATCGAGCACAACCTCGATGTCATAAAATGCGCAGACTACATTGTGGATATGGGGCCAGAAGGTGGAAAAAACGGGGGCAAAATCATTGCCGTCGGCACTCCGGAAGAAATTTGTGAGTCAAAAGATTCAATTACTGGAAAATTCCTGCGAAAGGAATTGATGAATCTGTGATTGTTTATTAAGTTTGTAAAAAATATAAGATATGGATATAGTAGAATTGATACAGAACAATGGCAAGTGCGGATTCTCTTTTGAGGTGTTGCCGCCACTTAAGGGAAAGGGCATTGTGCAGATTTATAATGCAATAGACAAACTGAATGAGTTTGATCCACTATACATAAACATAACGACCCATCGTAGTGAGTACGTGTTTAAGAGCAATGACGACGGGACGTACCAGCGAGTGTCGGAGCGGTCCAGACCGGGCACGGTGGCTGTGGCCGCTGCAATACAACAGAAATATGGCATTCCTGCCGTGCCGCACATCATTTGCAGCGGTTTCTCGAAAGTGGAAACAGAATATGCGTTAATTGACTTGAACTTCTTGGGCATAAACAATTTGCTTTTGCTTAGAGGCGACAAGGCTAAGCATGAGAACCGTTTTGTACCAAATGAAAATGGCCACGCTCATGCAAGTGAATTGCAGGAGCAGGTTAACAATTTCAACAATGGCTATTTTATAGACGGAACAAAAATGGATATAATGACCGACTCGCGGTTCTCGTATGGGGTGGCAGGCTATCCGGAGAAACATGATGAAGCCCCGAATATGGACATCGACTTAATGTTTTTGAAGGATAAAGTCGACAAAGGTGCTCGATATATTGTGACACAAATGTTTTTCGACAACCAAAAATATTTTGATTTCGTCGACAGGTGTCGGGCGATAGGCATAACTGTGCCGATTATCCCGGGCCTGAAACCCATTGTTACCGCTTCGCAGTTGACAATTCTTCCCAAGGTATTCCATGTGGATTTGCCGACTGACCTGGCTACAGAATTGCTGAAATGCAAAGACAATGTGGAGGCAAAGCAGATTGGAGTGGAGTGGTGCACAATGCAAGCGAAAGAATTGATGGATAGGGGTGTGCCAAGCATTCATTTCTATTCGCTCAATGCAACAGAAAGTGTTAGACAAATAGCAAAATCTATATATTGATAAAAATGAAATTCAGTGATATAAAAGGTCATGACGACGTTAAACGCCGGTTGCGTGACATGGCGGATTCCGATCGGATTCCTCATGCTCTTTTACTGGAAGGAGAGGAGGGAATCGGCAAATTACAGATGGCGCTGACGTTTGCTCAGTATGTGCATTGCGAGCATCGCGTCGGGGGAGAGCCATGTGGCAAATGCCCGTCTTGTTTGCAGCACCAGTCAAACAATCACCCGGATTTGTTTTACGCATTTCCGATATTCAAGAAGGCGAGTGAGACGGTGTTTTGCGATGAATATATCACTGAATGGAACGAATTCTTGGCGCATAGCCGCTACCATTCGTTTGAAGACTGGCTTGGCTTTTTAAATCCCGGGACAAAGCAGCCGGTGATTTACAACTCAGAGGGTAGTCAGATTATACATAAAATCAGCGTGAAGTCATATTCGTCGCGCTATAAGATTATGATAATGTGGTTGCCTGAAAAAATGAAGGAAGAATGTGCAAACCGTCTGCTCAAAATGATAGAAGAGCCTTATGAAAACACGGTTCTGTTGTTTGTAAGCAACAAGCCAAATGAAATATTGCCCACGATATATTCCCGCATTCAACGTGTTGGAATGAAGCGTCTGTCGGACAGCCTTGTGGCAGAATGTTTGACGCAATCGCTCGCCGTTGATTCTCAGACGGCAATGTCGTTTGCGGCGTTGTCCGAGGGAAGTGTCACAAAGGCAATGGGGCTTATGGATTCCGCAGCCGACAATGCAATGTTTCTTGACATGTTCAAGCAGTTGACACGAATGGCTTATCTTCGTGATGTGCGTGGATTGAAGGTCTGGTCGGAGGAGGCTGCCGATATGAAACGGGAAAAGAATGTCTTGTTCCTGACATATCTAAGTCGCTTGTTCCGCGAGAATTTCATCTACAACATAGGCAACAGATCATTGAATTACCTCACTCCGCAAGAAGAGCAATTCAGTGCAAAGTTTTGCCCGTTTGTCAATGAACGCAATGTCGAAGCCATTGAAAACGAAACCGCTCGTGCGGCATCCGACATCGCAAGAAATGCGAATGCAAAAATCGTGATGTTTGATTATGCTGTCAAAATGGTGGTGGCATTAAGAATGTAGATTCCTGTAGATATGAAACCATTCCTTAAGAAAGTTGCCGATGTCTACGCCCTGAATGAGGCTGACAGGTTATATAAATATTGTTTCGTGTTGCCCAATAGGCGCAGCCGTGTGTTCTTTGAGTCGTATTTGTCGGATGCGTTGAACGACAAGCATTCGATATTCCCGGAGTTGACCACTATATCAGATTTTATCGATGAATATTCCGATTTGGTTGAAGCAGGACGTGTGGAGCAGTTGTTTTTGCTGTATCAAGCATATCGCACACTTGCGGAGCGCGACCAAAAGCAGTATGACGACTTTGACCACTTTCTGCATCTTGGCGATATGCTATTGAATGACTTCAATGACATCGACCGTTATATGGTTGATGCGAAGGAGCTGTTTTTCAATATGCGTAATCTGGAAAATATAAAAACGGATTATCTTTCAGACGAACAGATTGCTGTCATCAAGGAATATTGGGGCGTTGACAAAAAAGAGGTGAAAGAAGATTCTCTGTTTGTCCAGTCGTCATATGTAAACCTGTGGGACAATATGTATGAGCTGTACAACTCTTTCCGACAGGCTCTTGAGGAAAAAGGATTGACTTATGGTGGGCAGAGTTACCGCCGCGTCGCTGAGAAAATCAACAAAATGGGTGCGGATGATTTCAATTTTGAAAGGATTATATTCGTTGGATTCAGCACTTTGTCCAATGCGGAAAGAATGATATTCGAGAGGTTTAAAAAACTTGGAATAGCGGATTTTTATTGGGATTTTGAATCGGCATTTCTGGACAAGGACAATAAAGGCTCTTATTTCTTAAATCAATACATTCCGGAGTTCAAGTCGATATATGATATAATGGACAGCAAGCCGACAGTGCCCAACATCAACATATTGTCTGTTCCGTCAGGCTCCGGTCAAGGGCTTGTTGTCAGATCTGTGCTGGAGCAGCTTGTTGCCGAAAACAAACTTGACGTCAGCGATGCTGTAAATACGGCAATTGTCTTGCCCGAGGAAAAATATGTCAATTCGGTGCTCGACTCCGTGCCGGAGATGTTCAAGTCGATCAACATTACTATGGGTATGTCGGTCGGACAGAGTCCTATCGCTTCTTTTTTGACGAATTTGGCCAATCTGGAACATCGCAAGAAGGAGCTTAAAGGGGAATTGTCGTATTTCTATGAGGATGTTGAGATGTTGGCGTCTCATCCGTATGCAGTTATGGTTGGCGGCACAGGAATCAATGACTTGGTAGGAGAAATTCATCGTAAAAATGCATACTTCGTACCAAAGTCGATGATTGCCGAGGGCGGCCGGGATTTGTCTGATTTGTTTGGCATAAATGAAGAAGAGCCAATGGTGTATGTTGAACGGATTCTGACCCGCATCAATAGTGCATTGGAAAAGGATAAGAACAATTTGATTGAGCGTTATTTTGTTGTGCAATACATGCAGGCCCTCAATCAGATAAAGACCGTTATGAATAGATTCAACGTGCATGTAGAAAAGCAATCGTTGTTTTTCCTACTGTCGCGCACAATGTCGGGGGCAATTGTGCCATTTGAAGGAAAACCGCTGCACGGATTGCAGATAATGGGCGTGCTGGAGACGAGGTCGTTGGATTTTAAAAATATCATAGTCCTGTCGATGAACGAGAAGGTGTTTCCGACAAAACATTATACGAAATCGTTTATTCCCAACAGTATTCGCTCGGCATATGGCTTGTCGACGTTTAAATATCAGGACTCGATGTATGCATATTATTTCTTCCGAATGATAAGTCGTGCGGAGAATGTGTTTCTGCTTTACGATTCGCGAGTGCAGGGAGTGTCGAGCGGGGAGGAATCGAGATATATCAAACAGCTTGCTCAGGTTTACAATCGTGGACGCAATCATCAGGTGATTTACGATTATTCGGTTTTCGCCATTGAAGAGCCCTCAATTTCAATCCGCAAAACGGACCGTATAATGAGTATCTTGAATGATTTCAGGTCGACCGAAGACAAAGATAATATAAGATATCTTTCAGCAAGTTCAATTAATACATATCTGGACTGCCAGTTTAAGTTCTATTTGCAGAAGGTGGAGGGCTTTCAAGAGGAGGATTCGGTTACGGATTTCATAGACAGCTCAACATTCGGCACTGTGGTGCATGGTGCAATGGAAAAGCTCTATGGCCGTGAGCCAAGGCACATTGACTCCGCATTCTTTGACCGCTACCTGAGAAATAAAAATAAAACTTATGTTGAGACAATAGAACTTGAGAAGGTTGTGACGTATGCTGTCAATAAATATTATAAGCGCCTTGATGAGTCACGATGCTATGAGAAGCCTACCGACGAAGCTGATTTGATTGCAAAAATTGTAATGTACTATGTAAAAAATGCATTAATTCAAGACCATCGCCTCGGTGCGTTTGACTATGTGGCGAGTGAGAAGGAATTGGCATTTAATTGGGATATGGGCGATGGCGTGTCGTTCAATTTTAAATGTTTTATAGACAGAATCGACTTTGTCGAAGGCAAACTGCGTATTGTTGATTACAAGACCGGCTCGGATGATGTGCAAATAAGCAAGCCTGATGATTTTGAGGACTTGTTTGCTCCGGATTCGAATGGGGCGCATAAAAAAGCTCTTTTGCAACTGCTGCTATACTGCAACGCATATGCAACTCATGAGCATTATGCAGATGACATTACACCTGTTGTATATAAGTTCAGAGATGTGGATAAATGTCTGAATGGAAAGTATGATATACAGCAATCCTATCTTAAGGGCAAGTCAATAAGATATAAACCAGTAGACGGGTATTTGAACGATTTGAAAAACGACAAGTTTTTGGAACGGATCAGAAAAGTCATACGTGATATTTTTGACAAGGATGTGCCGTTTGTGCAAACCGAGCACAAAAATAGATGTTTGTATTGTCAATTCAATAAAATTTGCTCACGCAGTGAAGATTAGACGCAAATATTTTGTGCCATTGCGAAAAAAAGCGTATCTTTGTGCCGCTTTTTAAGGATTCCATGTGTGATGGGAAGTTAAGGAGCAAAGCACTTAATTTTGAGTAACACAAATTTTAAAAAACAATGAAAACTTACAATTTATCAGCTCAGCCAAGAACAGAAATTGGCAAGAAAGCATCAAAATTGTTGCGTAACGCAGGTCTTATCCCAGTTGGTTTGATTGGTGGTGAGCGAGTTGACCTTCCATATGCAGGCGCATTGAAAGAAGGCGAGCGTGTAGTAGACCTTGGCAACAACAAGGGTATCATCGTTACAAGCCTTGCTGTAAAGGCAGAGGATGTTCGTAAATTGATCTACACTCCGGAAATCTTCGCAATTGATTTGGATGTTAACGGAGCGAAAAAGACTGCAATTCTTAAGGAAATCCAATTCCACCCAGTAAAGGATGAGATTCTTTATATCGATTTGCTCGAAGTAAATGATAAGAAACCGGTAGTAATCGAGGTTCCTGTTAAGTTGGAAGGTCACGCCGAGGGTGTTAAAGCCGGTGGTAAATTGAGCCTTTCTATGAAGAAACTTAAGGTTAAAGCAGTTTATACAAACATCCCAGAGCGTTTGGTTATCAACGTTGACAACTTGGGTCTTGGTAAGACAATGCAGGTTGGCGATCTTAGCTTCGAAGGTCTTGAATTGACAAATGCAAAGAACGCTGTTGTTTGTGCAGTTCAGTTGACTCGTGCCGCTCGTGGTGCCGCTCAAGCTGCTGCCGCTGCGAAATAAACTAAGCCAGCAAGATGAAATATCTTATTGTAGGATTGGGTAATATTGGTGCTGAGTATCAAGAAACCCGCCACAATATGGGATTTATGATATTGGATGCTTTTGCCAAAGCATCCAATATTGCTTTTGAGACCAAGCGATATGGCGATGTTGCTGAGACTCGGGTCAAGAATAAACAACTGCTGTTGCTTAAACCATCGACCTACATGAACCTAAGTGGCAACGCTGTAAAGTATTGGATGGACAAGGAGAATATCCCATTGGAAAATGTTTTGGTTCTTGTCGACGATCTGGCTTTGCCTCTGGGAACAATACGCATTAAAGGAAAAGGGAGCGATGCGGGGCATAATGGCTTGAAAAACATTGCGCAGATGCTCGGCTCTCAAAATTATGCCAGATTGAGATTCGGCATTGGCAACGATTTCCCCAAAGGCACACAGGTGGATTTTGTTCTCGGGCATTTCTCGGCTGAAGAAAAGAAACTGCTGGAGCCAAGAATTGAAGTGGCGGTGGAGGCGATGAAAACATTCTGCCTGTCAGGTCTTGGCTTTACAATGAACAACTACAACAATAAGTAGAGAATATATGAAATAGGCATAAGCGGGTCGTGGACGTGTTGTCTGCGCACTCGCTTTTATTTATTACACCTTCGAAGAATATAATATCGTTTTCATAGTCTGTGACTTTGCTTCCGTCTCCGACCATTCCGAATCTTCGTCGGAATCAACCGTCAGCCCTCCTCCACAGAATAAGATTTGGCTGTCTTTGTCAAATGTTAAAGATCGAAGATTTACAAAGTAGTCAAAGCCAGATGACGTGACCGGCCCAAGGTATCCGCCATAATACGTGCGCGGATGTGATTCTATTTTCGAAATGGCTGTTTTTGCAATGGCGGTAGGCAAACCGCAAAGGGCAGGGGTGGGATGCAGCTCACTGACCAGCAATTCAGCGGCACTCATAGAAACAACGTTTGCGGCAAACCTATTGCAAAGGTGTGCCACGCGTCCGGCTGTCAACGTCGTTCTTGGAAATTTTGTGTATGTTATGCCGTTTCTGAGAAATATGTCCTCTATGTAGTCGGCCACATATCCCTGTTCTTGAATCTCTTTTATGCCCCATTCTTTGTCGTTGTCAGCAGCAAGTCTTGTTCCCGCCAACGCCATAGTGGAGAACTGGGAACCATGAAAGCGAGCCAATGTCTCAGGCGAAGCGCCAGCCCATGCTCCTGTTTCTTGAGCATTGAAGATGAAGATAAAAGCCTGAGGGTATTTTTCTGCCATCTGCTGAAAGGCCAATCCCCAATCAATTGTTGGATATTCGCATTTGATCACTTTGGAGAGTACGATTTTTTCAAGAGAGCCATTTCGCAATGCTTTCATGCATTGCTGAAAAGAAGAAGCATATTCTTTGCGTGTTGTTTCTGAGAAATCACCGATGGATTCGGTTGACGCCTTGATGCAAAAATCAGTCCCGCAATTGCAGAAATCGTAAGCATTCAGACCCTTGTGGATGAATACGCTTGGGAGTCGGAAATCATCGAATGGCGAGACTTTAAAACCTTCAGATTCGCATGTTTGGCTGGTTATAGGTGCCGAAAAATGGTAAAGCCTATCGTCTGGGAGACGATAGGCGTAGAATGTGATATTGTTTTTTATAGCTTTATTTATGGCTTTCCGCAATGTCTCCATCAGAAGTCTTTCAGTTTTGCCATTAGCTCGAAAGGTAGAGCGTCAGTAATCTCAACATCATAGAAATTTCCGACTGTCAACCGGTCATCCTTGTCAATCAGCACTTCAGGATCAACCTCTGGAGAGTCAAACTCTGTACGACCGACAAAATAGTCGGGCTCTTCACGGTCAATGACAACAGTCATAGTCTTACCGATTTTAGATTGGTTGGATTCCAAGGCTACATCTTCCTGGATTGTCATAATTTCCTCAAGGCGACTTTCCTTAACTTCTTGCGGAATGCTGTCTGAGAAATTTTTGGCAGCATATGTGTCGTCTTCTTCGCAATAGGCGAAAGCTCCCATACGCTCGAATTTCGCCTCTCTGACAAACTCTTTAAGCTCATTAAACGCGTCTTCTGTTTCTCCAGGGAAGCCCACCATCAGAGTGGTGCGAATGTGTATCCCAGGCACTTTTTCACGAATGGTGCGTATTAGCGCGAGAGTTTCCTCTTTTGTGATGTGGCGGCGCATATTTTTCAATACATCGTTGTTGATGTGCTGAAGGGCGATGTCAAGGTAGTTGCACACATTGGAATGTCTTGCCATTACGTCCAAAATCTCATACGGGAATTCGGAAGGGTAGGCATAGTGCAGCCTAATCCATTTGACTCCGTCAATTTCCGCCATCCTGTCGATAAGTTCCGGAAGGGCAAGCCGCTTGTATATGTCAAGACCGTAGGACGACAAGTCCTGGGCAATGACATTGAATTCTTTTACTCCTTTTCCCACCAACATTCTTACCTCTTCAAGGATTTCTTCAATGGGACGCGACTTGTATCTGCCAGTAATCAGAGGAATTGCACAGAATGCACAAAAACGATTGCAGCCCTCGGCAATTTTGAGATATGTGTAATGAGAGGGGGTGGTTATGACTCTATCGTAAGGCATTGTCGCAGGATTGCGCTTGATTATGTCGGATACAATGTTTACCCAATCAAACTTGCCATAGATTCTGTCTATTTCAGGAATCTCGGCCAATAAGTCGTCGCGATATCTTTCAGACAAGCATCCCATAACATAGAGCTCCTTTATGCGACCTTCGTTCTTGGCCTCGGCATAGGTCAATATCGTGTTTATTGATTCTTCCTTGGCATCGCCTATAAATCCGCATGTGTTTATGATAACTATGTCGCCATCTACGTTGTCTGAATTGTGGAATGCTTGAAAACCAGAAAGCTCCAATTGCTTAAGAAGTCGTTCTGAATCTACGAGATTTTTTGAGCATCCAAGCGAAATGACATCTATACGTTTTTTATCCATTTCAAACCGTTCTGATTAAGAAAACAAAGAATCAACAAATTCTTTTTTGCGGAAAATCTGCAAATCCTCGAGTCCCTCACCAAGACCGATATATTTGACTGGAATCTTAAACTGGTCGCTTATGCCAATCACTACGCCACCTTTGGCGGTGCCATCGAGTTTGGTTATAGCCAATTCGTTTACCTCTGTCGCAGCAACAAATTGTTTTGCTTGTTCAAATGCATTTTGTCCAGTAGAGCCGTCAAGCACCAGAAGCACTTCGTGAGGTGCGCCTGGAACAACTTTCTGCATAACATTTTTAATTTTCGAGAGCTCTTTCATCAATCCCACTTTGTTGTGCAAGCGTCCGGCTGTGTCGATTATCACAACATCTGCACCGGAGGCTTTGGCCGAGCTTACGGTGTCAAACGCGACCGACGCAGGGTCAGAGCCCATTTGCTGCTTGACAACAGGCACATCTACCCGTTCGCCCCATATCTGCAATTGTTCAATGGCTGCCGCACGGAATGTGTCGGCGGCTCCCAAAACGACTTTGTTGCCCGCCTTCTTGAACTGGTATGCAAGTTTTCCGATAGTAGTCGTTTTTCCAACCCCGTTTACGCCCACAACCATTATTACATATGGCTTTTTGTCGGACGGGACGGAAAAGTCGGGAGTGTCGGCATTGTTGTTTTCCGCAAGCATTTCTGTTATTTCATCACGAAGCAGCGTATTCAGCTCCGATGTCGATACGTATTTATCGCGTGCAGCGCGTTTCTGCAGCCGGTCTATAATCTTGAGAGTCGTTTCCACACCAACATCAGATGTTATAAACACCTCTTCCAGATTGTCCAGAAAATCATCATCGATTTTGGACCTGCCGGCAACCGCCCGCTTAAGCTTGTCAAACAAACCTTGCTTGGTCTTTTCCAAGCCTTTGTCCAACGTTTCTTTCTTTTCCTTGCTGAAGAAATTAAAAAATCCCATATATATTACGTTTTTTATTCAGATTATATTAGCGGCCGCCCTGTATGTTTGTTGCGGTCTGCTTTATTTGCTTACGTGCCAATTGCAGTTTGCGAGCAAATTTAAGTCTCATATTAGCGGCGTCATGGGCTGCCGTTATTGCGGTTGCATAATTGACAACATTCTTAATGGCGCTCTTTTCCTTCTGTGAAAGCACTTGTTTGTAACTCTTTGAACCGTTGACAAATTTAATAGTTATTGGAAGTGCGGTATTCTGAGCGATGAAAGAAAGGAAATCCCCACATTCCTGAGCGTTGAACGTGACAAGCTCAACATTCTGTCCATTGTCGTTATAACGGTAGTTTCTTGAGTTTGAGGGCGGTACGTTGCCAGTGGCGACGTTGGCGGTGTCGGCTATGGCGCAAATCCGCGTATGTCTGATGCGATGTCCTCTCAATGAAGACAGGAGGGAAATGTCTCCGTGTTCTGCAACCCTGGCAACGATTCCTGTTACAGAAGGGATTCCGTCGTCGGGCATAGTTTTGTCAACAAAATATCCTTCTACCATATCTGCGCTCTTTACAAACTTAAGATTGTGCTTTATAGAGTCTGCCGCAGCCATACTTTGCTCAAGGACTTTCTCGTTTGCAATGCTGTCTGCCAAAGTCCTCTTTTCTGTAATCATAGTTTGTATATGCATTGCTTTACGTTGCACATCGATCAAACCAGGATATGTTTTCATCAAAGAATCAATCATCAACATCGCATTGTCGTAGTCCTTTCCGGCATACATACTTTTTATTTCCGACATTATTTGTTCTGCTTTCTCCGAATCCTCTGCCTGCTTGCTGTTGCCACAGGAAAACGAACAAAACAGGCATGCTGAAAGTAGCGTATATTGAAATATATGTTTAATTGTTGCGTCTAACATCTTTTACTCCTTTTATTGCTGTTATTTTCTTTATCAGATTATTGAGTGAAACAGTGTCGTTGACTCCGACGACAAGACGCCCTTGAAACAATCCGTCGTTCGAGTCGATGGCAATGCTACGCAAAGATACACTTTTTTCTTTAGTTATTAAAGACGTTATGTTGTTAACAATGCCAATGTCATCATTGCCAATGATGCTTAACGGCACTGCAAATTGGTTGCCGCCGACAATTTCACTCCATGCTGCCTTGATGGTGCGGTATGGATAGCGGTTCATCAGATGGCGTGCATTGGGGCAGCCGCGCTTATGGATTTTTATGGCGCCGTCGCTTGCTATAAATCCCATAATATCGTCACCTTGAATAGGCATACAGCATTTTGAAAGCTTGAAATTTATTCCCTTTATGCCTTCTCCAATAATTACCACGTCGCTGGATTCGGAGCTTGACAGTGCAGGCGGTTGCATAACAAATTCTTGCGCGGAGCGACTGGATGCAATCTGTTGGGTCTCGTCTTCTTTTTCTTTTAAAGCGACATAACTGTCCACAATTTGCCCGATGTCAAGTTTTTCACTTGATATCTCGTTATAGAAGTCTGTGGCGGTTTTGTATCCAAGTCGTTTTATTACTTTTGTCAGAATGGCTTCTTCTATTTCGATTTTCCGATTCTTGAAACGTCGTTGGAGCAATTCCTTGGCAAACTCCGCTGAACGGTTGCTTATTTCGTTAAGCGATTGGCGGATTTTATTTTTTGCCTTGGAGGTCGTCACTATGGAAAGCCATTGCTGCTTTGGCTGCTGTGTGGATGATGTCAGGACTTCGACGGTGTCGCCGTTTTTCAACTCATAATTAATCTTATGTGTTTTGCCGTTGACTTTCCCGCCAATGCAGGTGCAGCCAATCTTTGAATGTATGGCGAATGCAAAGTCAAGAATTGTGGCTCCAAGAGGCAGTCTGAACAAGTCGCCCTTAGGAGTAAATATAAATACTTCCTTATCGTAGACGTCCATATTCATCTTTTTCATTATTTCGGGAGTGTCTTTTCCCGATGTTTCAAGAAGATCGCGAACGTTTGCCATCCAATCATCGAGACTTTTCTCGCTCTTCACACCTTTATACTTGAAATGGGCAGCCAAACCCTTCTCTGCAATTTCATCCATACGCTGCGTGCGTATTTGAACCTCCACCCAGCGTTGGCCTGGACCGGTTACCGTAGTATGCAGCGATTCGTATCCGTTCGATTTTGGAATGGATATCCAATCCTTCAATCTCGAAGGGTTTGGCTTGAACATGTCTGTCACAATGGCAAAGGCTTTCCAACAGTCGCTTCTCTCGTTTTTAAGAGGGGTGTCGATAATGATTCGTATGGCAAACAGATCATAGATGTCTTTGAGTTCCGCATTCTGTTTCCTCATCTTGTTCCAAATGGAATAGATGGACTTGGTGCGCCCTTTTATCTCAAATTTGAAGCCGTCATCCTCAAGCTTCTTTTTAATCGGAGCGATAAATTCGGCAATATATTTGTCTCGTTCCTGCTTTGACTCATTGAGCTTATGGGCGATTTGTGTATATAAATCTCTGTTTGTGTATTTCAGAGACATGTCTTCTAATTCCGACTTAATTTTATAAAGGCCCAAGCGGTGTGCCAATGGGGCATAAAGATAGAGAGACTCCGATGCGATGTCAAACACGAACTTCTGATTGGGATGGTGGTTGATTGCTTTCATCAACGCAAGACGGTCGACAATCATTATTATAATCACACGGATATTTTCAGCAAATGCCATCATAAGTTTGCTGAAATTCTCATCGCGTTGTGTTGTCTGTTTCTTGTAAAGATCAGCAACGTTCTTCAGTCCATGTATAATCGAGCGGACGTCATCTCCGAATTCCGCCTTGACATCCTCAAGGGAAAAGTAGTCGTCGGAACATATTTGATAAAGCAATGTGGCTATAATCATATTCCTGTCGGCTCCCACATATCGGGATAGGAGCAGTGCTGTGTTCAAGTGTCTGACCGACGGATTTATCCCATATTTGTCACGGTGGGCTTTGCCTGCCGCAATCCCGCCCTTTATAATGTCTTCAATTCTTCGGATCTCTGGATACGATAAATCATCGGCAAGCGCGATTCTTAACTCTCGAAAGGCACTGATTACAAATTTCCGCTCTTTGTCTGTATAATATGTTTCCATTATCTTTATTTCCATAAAGTTTTCCAAACTTACGAATTTTTTGTCAATTTATAGCCTTTGTTACGGTAAAAATTAGTAAGTTTGAGTGCCTAATATAACAATTTATTCAAAACTATGTTTACAGAACACGATTTACAACAAATTAAAGACCATAGCTTGAGCGTGGAACAAATTGAAAGGCAGTTAGATGCGTTCAAAAAAGGGTTCCCTTTCCTTAAATTGTCGGCAGCAGCGACGGTGGGCAATGGAATTTTGCGCTTAGGCGCGGCCGAGGAGGAAAAATTCATTAACGAATGGGAGAGTTACTTGGCTGCGGGCGGACATATCTTGAAATTTGTGCCGGCATCGGGTGCGGCAAGTAGAATGTTTAAGAATCTTTTCTCCTTCGTTGATGGTGACAGAGATGTCCCAACCGACAGTTTTATGAAGAATTTCTTCGATGAGATTCATAAATTTGCTTTCTATGACAGGCTGAATGCAAAACTGGAGGAAACCGAGGGCGCGACAATCGATCAATTGATGAAAGACGGGAAATACAAAACCATCGTTTCTTGTCTTTTGATGCCGAAAGGTTTGAACTACGGAAGCCTTCCAAAAGCGATGCTCGATTTTCACAAGGTCGGCTCGGAAGTGCATACTGCCATGGAAGAGCATCTTGAGGAAGGCGCTCAATATGCTAAAAATTCCTCAAACGAGGTGAATCTGCATTTTACTGTATCGGAGGAGCACAAGTCACTTTTCAACGATAAACTGAAAGAAGCTATGCCTGTGATGGCATCAAAATTCGGATGTGAGTACAACGTGACTTTGTCAACACAAAAACCTTCCACCGACACGATTGCCGTCAACAAAGACAATACACCTTTCCGAGAGAACGGAGAATTATTGTTCCGTCCAGGAGGGCATGGTGCATTGATAGAAAATCTTAACGATGTAGACACAGATGTCGTATTTATTAAGAATATTGACAATGTGGTGCCAAGCACTTCGAGGAAAGCGACAATTAGATATAAGAAAATTATTGGAGGTGTTCTTGTTGAAGTGCAGAAAAAAATTGCTGAATATCTTGAACTCCTTGACAGCGGAAAATACACAATGGAGCAAGTGCTTGAAATTGTAAGATTCCTACAGCGCAAATTGTGCGTCAGATATGAAAACGTAAAACACCTTGAAGACTCTGAACTGGTCGTGTATTTGAAGCACAAATTAAACAGACCTATCCGCGTTTGCGGTGTGGTTAAAAACGAAGGAGAGCCAGGCGGCGGCCCTTATATCGCATTCTGCCAAGATGGCACAACGGCTCCGCAGATTCTCGAAAGCTCACAGATAGACACTAATAATTCAGAATCTATGGAACTGATGAGAGGCGCTACGCATTTCAACCCGGTAGATCTTGTTTGCTTTATAAGAGACTATAAAGGGAATAAGTTTGACTTGACAAAATTCGTGGACCACAATACTGGGTTCATCTCCGAAAAGTCAAAATCCGGACACGAGATAAAGGCGTTGGAGCTGCCTGGATTGTGGAACGGAGCGATGAGTGACTGGAACACCGTTTTTGTAGAGGTCCCGGTAGAAACATTTAATCCGGTGAAAACTGTAAACGATTTGCTTCGTCCTGCACACCAAGCATAAGCTTTGCTTAATGTGGTGAATTTCACTGATATAAAAAAATCTCAGCAAAAGTATGTTGTAAAGCATATAAAATAAATGGCATAAAATTTGGCGAGACTACAAATAATGCCTAAATTTATGACATCGAATTAAACAACAGAATTTTTAACATTAAAAATTATAGTATCATGACGAAGACTATTTCTTTTAACGAGTTGAGAAAAATCAAAGATTGCTTGCCAGACGGTTCTATGCACAAAATTGCAGACCGTCTGAACATCAACGTGCAAACAGTGAGAAACTATTTTGGTGGCACTAATTATTCCTTCGGAAAGAACTGTGGGCTTCACATTGAGCCAGGTCCTGATGGGGGAATCGTTGTTTTGGACGACACCACAATATATGATATGGCATTGGATATTTTGCGTGAGCAAGAATAGTACAAACAGGAAATAAATTCCAAGACAAAAAATATGGTTGCTTTCTAATTCAGAAGGCAACCTATTTTTTTCTTAAGAAAAGGACAGAACTAAAAGGCAACGAGGAAATCGCTATTGATTTCCTCGTTGCCTTTTTTCTTATTAACGCGAGTTAGGGATAAGACTGGCCAGGCAACTATAATTGATTGCCTGACCAGTTCGTTTTCTTATGAATTACGTATCTCTATTTAAGATTTATAAAAATCTAGCGTTATCTCCATTGATGGAAATGTTTCCTATTATGTAAATAACTAAGATTCTGACCATTCATATAAGCTTCTTTTTCAAAGGAGATGTGTTTTAATCACTTCTATTTATTGCACCAATATTTTCACAACGTCTGTTCCGGATTTCACTAAATATACTCCTGCCGGCAGTGAGACATTGACAATGCCTGATCCTGAATGCACCAAAGTGCCGGATATTGAATAAATGCGAATAACCGATGCCGCTGTGGCATAAAGACATCCATGATTGCACTCAACGTGTAGTTCTGTCGGCGCTTTGCCAACCGACACACCAGATGTCTGCCCAGGCTCCATCTCTACAAATGTCAATTCGCTGAACGTACTCCATTTGCTCCGATAGTCTTCCGACGTGCCATATGGTACAAATACCTTTGCCGTATAGCCAGAAGAGAAGGCATGTTTACTAATTTTGGGAGGAGTTACCGCATCGATATGTATTTCAGCATTGTTCGCAATGTCGCGGAATGCGTCATCCCAAATCTCTTCCACACCATTGCCCAAATTGATGCTTTTTAAATTTCCACAACGATCAAACGTTTCTCTATAGATATTTTTGACAGCGTCAGGGATTGCAACCTGCTCAAACTTGGCATACTTAAATGCACCTGCACCAATCTCCGTTACGTTGCCGGGAATTGTCAAGGATTTACACCCCAATCCATATCCATTCTTGAGACTACCGGAAAACGCTGAAGGCCAGATTGTTTTAACAGATTCAGGTATAGTTAGACTTTTTATGTAGTTGGGACAATCGCTGACATCTCCAAAAATGCTGGGATATAGATTCGTATCGCTAAAGTCGATGTTTTTGTCATTGTAATCCTCGTCATACAATTGACCAATTGCAGTGACTTTAAATTCATATCCATAAGTGTCCTTTACCACTGATGGAATTACAATCTCAGTATCGTAATTGTCTATGTTCAATTGCATCAAACGCGCTTCCTTATCATTAATTTGCTTAAAGTAAAGCGTATATCCAGTGTGATTTTCCTTGAAGTTGTAGTTTGCAACAACTCCAGCCAATAAAGTAGGGCTCGACATGGTCAAAGCCAGTACCATTAATGATAATCGATTCATTATTCCTATATTGTCATTATTGTTTAAGAAATTATTGCAAATTTAGCATAAAAAACTCGGCATTCTTCAATTGCGGCAATATTTTTTATCCACAATCGCAATATTGTCCTAAACGATTTTTAGGTACGATGAATATGAAGTTGTTATAGATAACAACCCTTTCAAAGCTTTTGGCCCTATTTATTCCTCTTCTGCCAGCTCTGGCGGAGGTATAAATGGCTCGTTCAACACTTGTTGAGTTCAATATTCGTGAATATGTTCAATTTAAGTGATACGACAAGATTGGCAAGCCCCCATTTGTACTTTACAACGTGCTTTAGCCAGCAGGGTAGTAGCATCGTTGACAAAGCAGTCCATATCTGCGTCTCAACAGCATTGCGCGATGTTCCAATGAAACTCTTTATTTTCAACAACTGCTTGATGTTTCTGAAAAATATCTCAATCATCCATCTTGCCTTGTAGAGTTACGCGATTGTGTGAGCAGACAACTTGAAGTTGTTGGTGAGCAGCTGTACCACATAGCCATGTTCGTCATTCCTGATAGCTATGCGTCTGAGCGGTTTGGTGTATTTTTTCTTTGTCCGTTCACCTGTCAGCTCAATAATCTCGTCGATGAGCACATTTTGCGCCCTCGTTTCGGGCAATAAACGTTCTCCTATTTGTGAGTGCAGGTTGTCACTGTGTCTGACAACAAAAAACACATTCCTGTTGTCTCAATCGTCAAGAAGGGAAAAATCGCAATAGCCACGATCTGCAATGACTACAGAATGAGGTGAAACGGGGATATCCAAAGCGCCCCTATTGCCACCGCATTTGCCATCGGTAATGTTTACGAATACAGGAAGAAGACTGTCCCTTTCTTTGTTGTGTAATGAGCCATTCGTAGAGCGACATATCAGCGTGATGGTAGATGAACCCAGCCATTTAGTTGGCATCTTGAAACGGAATTTGGTGCGTTGCCATATCGCCTGCTGTCCAAAATGAGTAAGCAGTGTATAGTCGTCGGAACACGGTACTGTTCCTTTTTGCATTCTGATAAGCTACTGTTGCCATTGGCTGAATTCAGCCCATTGGAGATATCACACACAGAGTCGCATCCAGAGAACTGGCAGAACATTTTAGTGGGAGCGCGACAGATTTAGAGGTGGTCCAGTATGCGCAAAGAAAATGAAAGATTTTGAGATTCCAAAATTTAGGATGAAGAATATCAAACTAAACAACCATTCAGTTAATGCAAATTAGGTTGTCGGATTCTGAGTAATTATTAAAGGACCTGCAGAATTTTAAAATCTGAAAGCCTCTAACATTTGACTGAGAAAGGTTAAGTGCTTGGAAATTAAAAGTTTTTGAAATGTGGTAGGGGAGAATCTGTGGAGCCAAAACTGAGAGGGAATAGGATAGGGGATAATTTGAGGCGATTTGATGTGTTGTTGCATCCTGATGATTTCATTTCTTAAATTAAAATTTGAAAAAACATAGCAGCGATATTCAAAAGCCAATTGGGAGCAGATGGATAATGTGCGTGATTTGGGAAGATGAAATGGATATACAATAGAATGGAAACAAATTTTAGCTATTATCATAATATGTTATAAATCATAATATGTATAGAGTAAAACCAAAAGTAAATATCTAGCATACGGAAAGATTGTCATCAGATAATTGTTGCCAAGAATAGCAATGCGTAATAATTTGGTTTGCAATAAATAAATAATATAAATATGAAGTGTTTGTTTACGTCACGCTGATTACGCCGTCGCGCCGATTTGTATATCGGAACAGTCAGATTCGTGATTTTAAATTTAAGAAACCAAATCCTAAATTTGGATTTTAAAACAGTTTTTTCTACCTTTGTATTTAGAAAATTGAACAATAATGAACGAATCAGACAACATAATCGACCGGATAAATTCATTTATAGAAGAAAGCAATTTGACTCGATCTCAATTTGCGGATGCCTGTGGCATACCACGTCCTACAATTTCACAAATGTTGAGTGGAAAAAACAAAAAAATTGGTGACGATGTGATTTCTGTTATTCATAAAACATATCCGGAAATTCCAATGATGTGGCTTTTGTTTGGCGAAGGCGAAAAACCTAAGTTTTGCGCGTCTGATCAAGCGTGTGAGAATCTATTATTCCCGCATGACAGTCCAAATCCTGTGGAAAATGAGATTCTCAAGGGTGTAGAGTCCAGGTCAATTGCTCAGAATATGCCTATTGTCAACCAGTTGCCACAAGAAAAGAAGATTTCAAAGATTGTCGTGTTTTTTACAGATAACAGTTTTGAGGAGTATTATCTGAAAAAATAGCTTAAAACGTCTCTGTTTTTATCCTTCACGCGCATGGCTGTGTTTTGAAGGCGGAATCTCTTAGATTGGTATTTGCTTTAACGCTTCCATTTGTAAATCTTGCCATGTGCGATATGGCTCGGATGAGGTTCAATGCCCTCTCGGCTTATTTGGCATAAGCCGAGAGGCAGCTTATGCCGCAGAGTTTGTATTCAAGTTTTTTACGAGGCAGATATAGCCGCTCCAGTTTGATGTGTTATAAAACCATTGGTGTTTAGAAGTCGCAATGGCTACATGCTGGCATGTTGAATATGTCTCATTTGTATTTGTTCTAAAAAAGGTGTATTTTTTCAGCTTTTTGTTTTTTCCTATAATTTGTATTATGATAAATAGTGTGCGGGTTATATAATGTTTTTGGAAGAACTTGTCATTGTCGGTAATCATAGGCAAGTTCAGCCTCAGCTCTCCATTCATTAGCACGTTTTAGCTGTTCTTCGTCATACTTCAAATCATCCCCGGTGTCTGTTAAGTTGGTCAGATATGGCATCTACATCGTGTTGCAATGCACGTAAAGCATCATTGTGCGTTGTTGTATTCTGAATAGCATACGTCCTGCCGATACCTTCCACCTCGGTCACATAAGTACCCCAGCCGTAAGCCTGCGCACCTTCACCCTCGCCCATATGCGAGTGGTCAAAAGCATCGAAGTCCGCTCCGCTGCTGTGGTACACACGATGCTCACGGACTGAACTGCCGTTAACCTCCTCGCGCTCGGCCAAGCCTGTCGTGTCTTTGAACTCTTCACCGGCAATGCGTCAGATACCGAACGGATCATCTCTGCCAAAGGCTTGCCTTCTGCGTTTTCAAGCGCACGTTTTGGGTAGAAATATTCTATGATATGGGCGTTGCCGTCATTGTGCAAGCCTTTGTTTTTGTGGTTTGAAATAACAATGCTTATTCTCTCGCTCTCATTATTCTCATAATTTGGTGCAAGTGTTCCAAGATTGTTCTTTATCTTTGCTCCGTCAGCACTTGAAATGGCAGTGGCATTAATACTCGACCATCCTCGCCACCGCGTCACGCAGACGGGCAAGAATGCCGTTCTCTCCTCTCAGCGACTCGGCAAGACGCTTCAACGCATCCTTGTCGTTCAACGCCTCTCCAACGATGTCGCACGTCACCTCCTCGGCAAGTTTCCCCTCGGCATAAGCATTCAACTTGTGCTTCTTCTCGATGCGTTCATTCCATTCCTTCTCGCCGACGACCTCCATAGCCGCCTTTTGCAAAGCCTTGAACTTGCCACCGTCCATCCGCTTCACTCCGTGCGCCACCTCGTGTCCCAGCACCTGCACCAACGGGTTCTCGGCATCCTTTGCGATACGAATCACTTTCTTGTCCGCGTCTATCGTTCCGTTCTCCTCCATCGTGTCCACCCATTCCACACGATAGCCCAACGCACCTGCGACCTCCTTGGCGTCCTTGCGCTCCGCCTCAGTCAGCGACTGTTCTTTTGGCTTGTCAGCCTCAGCCTCAGCCTTGCGTTTCTTCTCCTCCTTGTCGGCAAATCTCCTTAGCCTTGTCAATTCTTTTGCTTCTTCTCTGCCTTTTTACTACCTTTGTCAGCGGAAGCAGAAGGCAAATCCGAAGATGGCGTTGACTTTTGATCATCAGCGTCGGTGAGCTTTCTGCTTCTTTGTTTACGCATACTCGCCATTGCAAGTTTCTTGCGCCCCGTGCGCACTTCCTCCACATACAAAGTCGTTCCATCCGTATATCGTTTCTTGTATATTATGATATCCTGACCTCTGCTGTTCTTCTCTGTTTTTATCTCATCATAATTATCAATAACATCATTGACGTTTTCTATATCTTTTTCCGTCAAAGGAATCTGACCTTGCTCTTTTTCTTTGTCGGAAGAATGTCTATTCAAAGCGTGGTTGATAGCATTATTGTCAATCGTATGGTTATACTCAGGCGATATATCGACCCCCTTGTCTTTCAAATCAGCGATAAGTCTATTGCTTGCAGCAGATAGAACCTTCTTTATAAGGGAACTTCCTTTTTTCCTTGTGGCAGCTATCAATTCCTTTATTGTCCCAGTGAAGAAGTTGAATCCATTCTGCCCATCCCCATCAGTTTTAGCTTTTCTTTCCTCCTCTTTGGTTTTACGCTCCTCCTCTGCCTTCCTTTCGGCTTCAATTCTGTCACGATCATCCGCCTCGGCACGCTCACGCTCTTCTGCGGCTTTCCTTTCTTCCTCCGCCATTTCTGCTGCAATCCTCTCTGTCTCTTTCTTCTCTGCCTCAATGCGAGCCTTCTCCTCTTTCTCAACACGTTCACGCTCCTCAGCGGCTTTCCTTTCCGCCTCCGCCTTGGCGGCTTCCTCTCTGCGTGACTTCTCGCCTACGATGGCTTTCCAAGCGTCAACCTCCCTCTGTGCCTCTGCCATTGCTGCCTCGTTTTCCTTGATTGACCGCAACAATTCTTCCGGTGTGTCGCCTTTCTCCTTCAGTGCCTTTGCCGCCTTCAGTTTCTTTTCGGCGCCTCGAAAAAATACCAATGCGAAAGGGTCGACCTAACACTTTGTCAGATCGACCCTTTCGCAAGTCTTCGATTAAGGCTTATTGCTATACGTAGCCTTTGATAATGCCTCGCTTCGAGTTGCGTACAAACAAGATGATTTCGTCACGCTCTTTCGTGGCAGGGAGTTCCGCCTCGATATGCTCCACGGCATCGCTATTGTTGTATCCAGAAAGATATAGATAACGATATATGTCCTGGATGTCACGAATCTGTTCATTTGTGAAACCGCGTCTACGCAAGCCTATTGAGTTCACGCCAGCATACGATATCGGCTCACGGGCAGCTTTTACATATGGGGGAATGTCTTTGTTGACCAAAGCCCCGCCTTGTATCATCACATGAGAACCTATATGGCAAAATTGATGAATCAATGCTCCACCGCCGACTACCGCAAAATTGTCGATTTGTACCTCTCCAGCAATCTGGGAAGCGTTTGAAATAATGATATTGTCTCCAATCACGCAGTCATGGGCGATGTGAGAATAAGCCATAATAAGGCAATTGCTACCAACAACTGTCTTGCCCTTCGACGCGGTGCCCCTGTTTATGGTCACGCATTCACGAATGGTTGTGTTGTCGCCAACGATAGCCAACGTGTTTTCTCCCATAAATTTAAGATCTTGAGGAATCGCACCAATAACAGCGCCAGGGAAAATCGAACAGTTTTTACCAATTCTTGCACCCTCCATAATTGTAACGTTGCTGGCAATGCGAGTTCCCGCTCCGATTTCCACGTTTCTATCAATTGTCACAAACGGATCAATAACCACGCTTGGGTCGATTTTTGCATCTGGATGTATATATGCTAATGGTTGCTTCATATTATTTATTTTTGATTATTTGCGCCATGAACTCAGCCTCGGAAACGATTTTGTCGCCAACAAATGCGTAACCCTTCATGTTGGCACAACCCCTTCTCATTTCAGTCAAGAATGACACGTGGAAAATCAAAGTGTCGCCAGGAACAACTTTCTGACGGAATTTTACGTTGTCGATCTTCATAAAATAAGTAGAATAGCTTTCAGGGTTGTCGACAGAGCCCAAAACAAGCAATCCAGCAGTTTGAGCCATGGCTTCAACTTGAAGCACACCAGGCATCACTGGCTCTGTAGGGAAGTGACCTTGGAAGAATGGTTCGTTGCCCGACACGTTCTTTACTCCGACAATATATTTGTCGGATTTGTCGATAATCTTGTCAACCAACAAGAACGGATATCTGTGTGGAAGCAACTCTCTGATGCGGTTCACGTCCATAATCGGGGTCTCGTTTGGATTGTAGACCGGAGCCTGAACTTCCTGACGCTTTAATTCGCGTCTCACCTTTTTCGCAAATGTAGTGTTGATTGTATGACCTGGGCAAGTGGCGATAATACGGCCCTGCACACGTCTGCCAATCAAAGCCACATCGCCAACCACATCAAGAAGTTTGTGGCGTGCCGGCTCGTTTTTAAACACCAGCTCGTCGCTGTTGATGAATCCGAACTCTGACACTTTCTTTCTTGGCACGTTCATCATATCGGCGATTCTGTCAAGCTCCGACTGCGCCACTGGAGTGTCGTAAATAACGATGGCATTGTCCAGGTCGCCGCCTTTTATCAAGTCGTGTTTGACCAACTCTTCAATTTCTCTTACGAAAACGAATGTACGGCTTGCAGCAATCTGTGTCTTGAAATCATCCAAAGAGTCAAGAGTGGCGAACTGATTGGAGAGTACAACCGAGTTGAACTCAATCATTACATCCACGCAGAAATCGCTGTCGGGAATAACGCAAATTGAGGCTTCGGTCTCGCTGTCCTTAACCGTTGTGCGGTTTCTTACAACGTACACCGCTGCGTCTTCCGTCTGCTCAACAACTCCGACTTCCTCAATCTTGTCCATAAATATTTTTGCACTGCCGTCAAGGATTGGCACTTCAGGGCCATTCAGCTCCACGAGACAGTTGTCGACATTGGAAGCATACAACGCAGCCATGGCGTGCTCAATAGTGGAGATTTTCAAGTCGCCAGAAGCAATAACCGTTCCGCGGCATGTCTCCACGACATTCTCAGCCACAGCTTCGATAGGCGCTGCGCCTTCAACATCAACGCGAAGGAATTTCCGCCCAAAATTGTCTGGAGCAGGCTTGAATGTCGCTTCAATTTCCCTGCCCGTATGCAAGCCCTTACCTTTTATGGTAAAAGCAGATTTCAACGTACATTGTTTCATATTATCTTTTTTATTTGTTGTCTTTTTTGTTTAAGTCTTTTTTTATAGTGTTCAAGTCGGCGATTATGTCGCCCAACCGGCGACGATATGCAGCTTCGCGCATAAAATCTCTTGCGTCAACCGCAGGATACCCCAGCAGCACCTTGTCGTCGCCTGTTCTTGTATGGATGCCAGACTGTGCCCCAATTTGGTTCCGGTCGCCGATTGTGATGTGACCGGCGATGCCAACTTGGCCTCCAATCATATTTTGTTTGCCAATCTTAGCCGAACCCGCAATGCCTGTCTGCGCGGCAATAACTGTGTTGTCGCCGATTTCAACATTATGCGCAACTTGTATAAGATTGTCCAACTTCACGCCTTTATGGATTTTTGTCGAGCCCATCGTAGCCCTGTCGACAGTGGTGTTGGCGCCTATTTCTACATTGTCTTCAATTACCACATTGCCGATCTGGGCAATCTTCAGATAACTGCCGTCCTTTTCAGGGGCAAATCCAAAGCCGTCGCTTCCCACAACAACTCCCGAATGGAGAATGCAATTCTCGCCGACAACGCACCCCTGGTATATTTTAACGCCTGCGTAAAGAGTCGTGTTGTTTCCAATAACAACACCGTCGCCAATATAGCACTGAGGGTATATTTTTACGTTCTCTCCTATTTTGGCATCCTTGCCGATATAAGAGAATGCACCAAGATAAATTGATTTTGGCAAATCAACGCCATCCGAAACATATACGGGCTGCTCCACTCCGGATTTCACAGGAGCCGATGCTTGCACCAAATTGAGCAACTCCGCCAAAGTGGCATACGGGTCGTCCACCTTTATCAGTGTCGCTTTTATAGGCTGCTCAGGTACAAAATCTTTGCGCACCAACAAAACAGATGCCTTTGTCGTATATACAAAATGCGTGTATTTAGGATTGGCCAAGAATGACAAAGAACCCTCTTGAGCCTCCTCGATTTTAGAATAAGAGGATATCTTCACAGAGCCGTCGCCCTCGATTTCACCTCTTATAATAGTCGCTAATTGCGTTGCTGTTATTTCCATTTAATAGATTTTTCGCTTTACAAATGTGCAAATTTAGTTATTTTTTTTAGAATCCCGTCAAAACTTCATGCGGAAATCAGTGACATGTAGCTCAAAATCCATCAAAACGACCATTTATTGTTAAATTTTCATTTTTTTATTGCATCTTCACAAAAAGTGTTTGCGTAAACAGCGAAAAATTCATACCTTTGTGCCGCAAATTTTAAAAACTAATCAATTAATTATGAACAAGTACGAAACCGTTTTCATTTTAACTCCCGTTTTGTCTGATGCTCAGATGAAGGAAGCGGTAGAAAAATTCACTGCTGTTCTTACTAAAAATGGTGCAGAAATAGTAAATGAAGAGAACTGGGGCCTCCGCAAGTTGGCATACCCTATTCAGAAAAAAAGCACAGGCTTCTATTGCCTTGTTGAGTTCAATGCAGAACCGCAGGTTGTGAAGAAACTTGAGACAGCTTATCGTCGCGACGAGAAAGTTATCCGTTTCTTGACATTCCGTCTTGACAAGTATGCTGCAGAATACGCTGAAAAACGCAGAAGTCTTCGCGCAGCTAAGTCTAACAACAACGAAACAAAGGAGGATTAATCATGGCACAACCACAATCAGAAATCAGATACTTGACTCCGCTTTCAGTAGATGTCAAAAAGAAAAAATATTGCCGTTTCAAAAAGAGTGGCATTAAGTATATCGACTACAAAGATCCTGAATTCCTCAAGAAATTCTTGAACGAGCAAGGCAAAATCCTTCCTCGTCGCATCACGGGAACTTCACTCAAATTCCAGAGAAGAGTGGCGCAGGCCGTAAAACGCGCCCGTCATCTTGCACTTCTTCCTTACGTGACTGACTTGATGAAATAACATTAAAAGAAGGATTACAATTATGAAGATCATATTAAAAGAAGATATCGCAAATCTTGGCTACAAGGACGATGTTGTAGAAGTTAAGAGCGGTTACGGTCGAAACTACCTTATCCCAATGTGCAAAGCTGTTATCGCTACCGAATCGGCACTTAAAGTTTTGGCAGAAAACCAGAAGCAAAGAGCCCACAAGCTGGCTAAAATCAAAGCCGACGCTGAGGCATTGGCAGAGTCTTTGAAGGACGTTGCTTTGACTATCGGAGCAAAGACAAGCTCTACAGGCACAATCTTTGGTTCAGTAAACAATATTCAAATTGCAGAGGCTCTCGAGAAGTTGGGTTTCAACGTAGACCGCAAACTTATCGTTCTCAAAGAGGCTGTGAAGGAAGTTGGTAGCTACAAGGCTCTCTTGAAACTCCACAAAGAAGTTTCTGTAGAAATTCCTTTCGAGGTGGTTTCTGAATAAGACACAACTTACATCAAAATAAAAATAAGCGCACGCTCAATTACGTGTGCTTATTTTTTTATAAAGTTTGGAAGTTAGAGGAAATATGGTTATTTTTGGGAAACGTATAAAACTATTGAAACTATGACTGATATTTCATCAATGATTCAGGAACTACTGGTCAGGTTTGGGAGTATAGACATTGCCGAGAGCGAGTTTAAACGTCTGATTTTCGAGGACGAGGCGCTTAAGGCTTATTTTAAGGAATGGTGTGACGATATGGGCTACCGCGAACGCACAGCGTTTGTTGATTATTGTCACGAATACTTGGACAATCACGAATCTGCATTTGATTCCCTTACAGAATATGACGAATAACAACGAACGCGCAATTCTTCCCGCCGAATGGGCAGAACAAGACGCCATAATGCTTGCGTGGCCACATGCCGGAACAGATTGGTCATATATGCTGGAAGAAGTTGTCTCTTGCTACAAAGAGATAGTCAACGCCATTGCTGACCAAGGCGAAAGAGTCATCGTCATAGCAGACCCTGACGACAGCAGCGACATATCATTCAGCAACGAGTTGATATCCGTGGTCAAATGTCCGACAAATGATACTTGGGCACGCGACACTTGTTCCATAACCACGCTTCGCGGAAACCGCCCCGTGGTCAACGATTTCAAGTTCAACGGTTGGGGCCTGAAATTTGCCGCCGACAAAGACAATCTTATAACATCCCGTCTTTTCGATTCCGGAATGTTTAAGGGGGAATATTCAAACAGCTTGAATTTTGTCCTTGAGGGAGGCTCCATTGAGAGCGACGGCAGAGGAACGCTGCTCACCACAAGCGAATGCCTTCTTTCCAAGAATAGAAATGGCCAATCATCCAAAGAGGAAATACAAGCGTACTTGGAAAAGGTCTTCGGCATAAGCAGAGTGTTGTGGCTTGACCATGGCTACCTTAGTGGCGACGACACCGACAGCCACATAGACACCTTGGCGCGATTGGCGCCAAACGACACCATTCTGTATGTTTCAACCGATGATGAACGTGACGAGCATTTCGCAGAGTTGAAAGCCATGGAATGTCAGCTCCAAAGTTTCACAACCGCAGACGGAGCAAAGTATAAGTTGCTCCCACTGCCGTTACCCGCCCCCATCTTTGCCGACGGGGAGCGGCTGCCAGCAACATATGCCAATTTTCTTATTGGAAATGGATTTGTTCTTGTCCCTATTTACGGTCAGGAAAGCAACGACAGCGAAGCCATATGCATAATATCCTCTGCATTTCCAGACAGAAAGGTTCTCGGCGTTGACAGCCGAGCATTGATAAAACAGCACGGATCGCTCCATTGCGTTACCATGCAGTTCCCTAAAAATTCATTGAATATATGAGCAGAATCATCAAATTAGGATACATTCAGCAAGCCAACAGCGCCTGCATAAGCAAGAATAGAGAAAAACTTGTCGCAAAAATAAAACGCTTGGCAAACGACGGCGCGCAACTTGTGGTGCTGCAAGAATTGCACGACAGCTTGTATTTCTGCCAAACGGAGAGCGTCGACAATTTTGACTTGGCGATAGACATTAACGGCGAAGAAACAGGTGTTTATTCCAACGTGGCAAAAGAATGCGGCATAGTGCTTGTGACATCGCTGTTTGAGCGCAGAGCGCCGGGGTTATATCACAACACCGCCGTTGTTTTTGAAAAAGACGGATCCGTTGCCGGGAAATATCGCAAGATGCATATTCCTGACGATCCGGCATATTATGAGAAATTCTACTTTACGCCCGGGGATATAGGTTTTGAACCAATCCAGACATCTGTCGGAAAACTTGGTGTATTGGTTTGTTGGGACCAGTGGTATCCGGAAGCGGCTCGATTGATGGCATTGAAAGGCGCAGAATTATTGATATACCCCACCGCCATCGGATGGGAAAGCTCAGACAACGAAGCGGAAAAAATGCGTCAGCGACAAGCATGGATGTTGTCCATGAGGGGACATGCTGTAGCCAACGGGCTGCCCGTTGTCGCAGTAAACAGAGTCGGACACGAACCTGACCCGTCGAATGCAACCAATGGAATCCAATTCTGGGGCTCGAGCTTTGTCGCAGGACCTCAAGGCGAGCTGATTGATGAAGTCGCTACCGACAGCGAGGCGGAGAAAATTGTTGCAATAGATTTGACAAGAAGCGAACAGGTGAGACGCTGGTGGCCGTTTCTGCGTGATCGACGCATCGACGCTTATCAAAACATCCTAAAGCGTTTTGATGACTGACAGATAGCTATTCGGATACAGGGCTGTTTTCACGGCCTCGTTTCCAAATGCCGTCCAGTGCGTCAGCCAACGATTGCAGTTCGGTTTTTATTTCCTCAAGACGTTCCGCCACCTCTTGTCTTTTTGACACATTTTTGCGGTTGTGCAGAATCTGTTCTTGGGCGGCGGCAAGCTTCATGCCGCGCACCTTTACAAGATAATGCACCATCTTGATTTTTTCAATATCGTCGGTCGTATACAGCCTATCATTGCCTCTCGACCGTCGAGGAGACAATACCGTAAACTGCCGTTCCCAGAAATGCAATGTTGAGATGGGGATGTCAAGCATTTCCGAAACTTCTTTGATTTTATAATATTTTTTCTCAGTGCTACGCATTAGGGTGGATTCTTCTTTTACAAAAGTAATAAAATGATTACTTTTGCAAGATAAAATGAGAGTTAATTCTCGTTCAAAAAACTTGATTTCAAACGAAAGTTTATATTACGATATGTATTCAGCAAAAGAAATTAGAGAATCTTTTAAAGATTTCTTCCACAGCAAAGGCCATCAGATTGTGCCTTCTGCACCGATGGTCATCAAAGACGATCCGACATTGATGTTTACAAATGCCGGAATGAACCAGTTCAAGGACATCATATTGGGCAACGTCCCGCCGAAATACAAACGAGCCACAGACTCTCAAAAATGCTTGCGCGTAAGCGGTAAACATAACGACTTGGAAGAAGTGGGACTTGACACATATCACCACACGATGTTTGAGATGCTTGGCAATTGGTCGTTTGGTGACTATTTCAAAGAAGGAGCCATCGATTATGCGTGGGAATATCTTGTGGACGTATTGCATCTCAATCCGGACGATTTATATGTGACTGTGTTTGAGGGAGCTCCCGAAGAAGGCCTTTCACGCGACGATGAAGCTGCCGGATATTGGCTGAAGCATGTATCCGCCGACCACATCATTAACGGCAATAAACACGACAACTTTTGGGAAATGGGTGAAACCGGTCCTTGCGGTCCATGCTCCGAGATTCATCTTGACTCGCGCACACCTGAGGAGAAAGCCAAAACGCCTGGCCGCGAATTGGTCAATAAAGACGACCCCCAGGTTATTGAAATCTGGAACATCGTATTTATGCAATACAACCGCAAGGCAGACGGCAGCCTCGAACCGCTTCCTATGCATGTCATCGATACAGGAATGGGATTCGAGCGTCTTGTGCGCGCATTGCAGGGAAAACACTCAAATTACGACACAGACGTTTTCCAACCGTTGATTCAGAAAATCTCACAATTGTCAGGAAAAAGTTATGGCAAAGACGAGAAGGTTGACGTAGCAATGCGCGTAATCGCCGACCATGTACGTACAATCGCCTTCTCTATTGCCGAAGCTCAACTTCCATCTAATGCCAAGGCAGGTTATGTGATTCGACGCATCCTGCGCCGTGCTGTTCGGTATGCATACACATTCCTTGACCAGCGTCAAGCATTCATATACCGTCTTGTGGACACACTGATAGAGTCTATGGGCGATGCCTACCCAGAGCTCAAGCAACAGCCAGATTTGATAAAGACGGTAATTAAAGAGGAAGAAGACACATTCCTCCGCACATTGGAGACAGGAATCAAACTTCTCGACAAGGTTGTCAACGAGGCCAAGGCAGATGGCAGAAAAGAAGTGAGCGGAACGGAAGCGTTTGTACTGTATGACACTTATGGATTCCCTCTTGATCTTACAGAACTCATTCTGAAAGAGCATGGTTTCACCGTCAACCACAAAGAGTTTGACGAAGAAATGGCGAAGCAAAAGCAACGTGCGCGCAATGCTGCCGCAATAGAGGCTTCCGACTGGGTTGAACTAAATGCCGGGGAATCGGAGTTTGTCGGATATGACAAATTTGAATGTGAGACATCCATTCTCCGATACCGCAAGGTAAAACAGAAAAACAAAGAGTTCTATCAGATTGTGCTGAAAGAGACACCGTTCTACGCAGAAATGGGTGGACAGGTCGGCGATACTGGTTGGCTGATTTCAGGCGATGAGAAGATCGAAGTATTCGATACAAAACGCGAAAACAACCTGCCTATTCATTTGACAACAAAGATGCCGTCAAATCCTCAGGCTGCAATAATCGCAAAAATAGACACCGACAAACGCTTGGCTACGTCATGCAACCACACGGCGACTCACCTGTTGCACGAAGCGCTGAGAGAAGTGCTCGGCACACACGTGGAGCAAAAAGGCTCATATGTATCGCCTACAGAACTCCGCTTTGACTTCTCGCATTTCCAGAAGATGACAGATGAGGAAATAGAAGCTGTTGAGCGACTTGCAAACAAGAAAGTACGTAACGCCATCGCTCTTGACGAGCATCGCAATGTCCCTATTGCGGAAGCTAAAGCGATGGGTGCCATGGCATTGTTCGGAGAGAAATATGGGGAAGAAGTCCGCGTTATCAAATACGGAGACTCTGTTGAGCTCTGCGGAGGTACGCACGTGCCAAATACTGGCAACATTGGAATTATAAAGATTATTTCAGAAGGAAGTATCGCCGCCGGAATACGACGCATTGAGGCAATAACTGGCGAAAATGTGGAAAACGCAATCCACGAGTTGCAGAACACGATAAAATATGTTGGTTCACTGCTCAACTCTTCGGATATAAAGAAGGCTGTCAAGAAAACAATCTCTGAAAATGCCGAATTGCGGAAAGATGCTGAAGACATGGCAATCGAACGCATCAAGAACCTTAGTTCTCAACTTCTTGGGAAGAAAGAAACACTGCCAAACGGCATCCAATTGACATCATTGGGCGGTATGCGCATTCCAGACATTGTCAAAGGAGTGGCATTTGCCATACGCGAGGCCTCCCCTACAAGAACAGCATTTGTAGCAGCAACCGTAAGTCCGGAGAAGAAACCTATGCTTACCGTAATGCTTACAGACGACCTTGTGAAAGAAGGGCTTAACGCTGCGACAATTGTACGTGAGGCAGCAAAGGCAATCAAAGGTGGTGGCGGTGGCCAACCTGGATTCGCACAAGCAGGCGGTAAAAATGCTGATGGGTTGCACGACGCTTTCAATGCTCTGATTGCAGCGGTCAAGGAATAGAAAACATCACTCTCAACACTACAGTCATCGGATACATCAATAGCATTGCGTGTCCGATGACTTTTTCTATAACTTTTTTGCTGTAACTAAATTTATTTTGGGGGATAAGCCGCAATTATGTGATAAATTTTTATTATCTTTGCGCGTAAAATCCGATTTTAAATAACAACATCTGAATGAGACAATTAAAGATTTCAAAATCAATCACCAATCGTGAAAGCGCATCGCTTGATAAGTATCTTCAAGAAATTGGACGAGAAGATCTTATCTCTGTAGAAGAAGAAGTTGAGTTGGCTCAACGTATTCGAAACGGCGATCAGCGGGCATTGGATAAATTGACGCGCGCAAATCTTCGATTTGTTGTTTCTGTAGCAAAACAGTATCAGAACCAGGGATTGAGTCTGCCAGACTTGATCAACGAGGGTAATTTGGGCTTGATTAAAGCCGCTCAGAAATTCGATGAAACACGCGGTTTCAAATTTATCTCATATGCAGTTTGGTGGATTCGCCAATCGATTTTGCAGGCATTGGCAGAGCAATCAAGAATTGTCCGACTACCTTTGAATCAAGTTGGTTCGCTAAACAAAATTAGCAAAGAGCTTTCTAAATTCGAACAAGAAAACCAGCGTCGTCCTTCAGCAGAGGAACTTGCCAACCGACTCGACATTCCGGTAGAGAAAATCTCAAGTACAATCAGTGTTTCCGGTCGTTCCATCTCTGTAGACGCACCATTTGCCGAAGGAGAGGACAACTGTATGCTTGATGTGTTGACCAACGACGACTCCCCCATGGCAGACTCTTCGCTCAATCAAGAGTCGCTGTCGAAGGAGGTTGACCGAGCATTGAACCAATTGCATGACCGCGAACGCGAAATCTTAAAAATGTTTTTTGGCATAGGTTGTCAGGAAATGACTTTGGAAGAGATTGGTGACAAATTCGATTTGACACGAGAGCGTGTGCGCCAAATTAAAGAGAAAGCAATCCGTAAATTGAAAGGACAAAAGAGCAGGCTCTTAAAATCGTATTTATAGTTAAGAACAATTATAAAATGCAACGAATCCCGGCTATTTCAGTCGGGATTCGTTGCATTTTATAACTAAAAAACATTTGTCCCCGTGAACCATCTCGGCCGAATCGTTGTTTCTTGAACAAAACTTATCCGTGAATAACAACAAGAAGCTAATAGATTAATTTGTATGAGACAGTTAAAGATTTCAAAATCAATCACCAATCGCAACAGTCAATCACTCGAAAAGTATTTACAGGAAATTGGCAAAGAGGACCTCGTTTCAACAGATGAGGAAGTTGAGTTGGCTCAGCGAATCAGACAAGGCGACCAAAAGGCATTGGATAAATTGACGCGCGCAAATCTTCGATTTGTTGTTTCTGTAGCAAAGCAGTATCAGAACCAAGGATTGAGTCTGCCAGATCTGATTGACGAGGGTAATTTAGGCTTGATAAAAGCAGCTAAAAAGTTTGATGAGACCAGAGGTTTCAAATTCATCTCATACGCAGTTTGGTGGATTCGCCAATCGATTTTGCAGGCATTGGCGGACCAGTCGCGGGAAATCAGACTGCCGTTGAATCAAGTAGGTTTAAACAATAGAATAAGCAAGGAGATCTCCAAATTTGAGCAGGAAAATCAACGCCGCCCGTCAGCGGAAGAACTTGCGCAGCGCCTTGATATGCCATTGGAAAAGGTGACAAGTGCCCTAAAAGCCTTCTACCGCACTGTGTCGGTCGACGAGCCTGTCGCTGACGGAGATGACAAATGCATGGCCGACACGCTTGCCAACGATGACGTGCCAAGCACTGATGCCACGCTGACGCAAGAATCACTGTCGAAGGAAGTTGATCGAGCATTGAATCAATTACAAGGTAAAGAGAGGGAGATTTTAAGGCTGTGTTTCGGCATTGGCTGCAGAGAGATGACATTGGAGGAGATTGGTGACAAGTTCAATTTGACGCGGGAACGAGTGCGCCAAATCAAAGAGAAGGCAATCCGCAAATTGAAAGGGGAAAAAAGCGCATTGCTAAAGTCGTATCTATAAGACGTTGTCACCATTTTGCACAAAAATGGTGACAACGCCTAAAGAAAATCGAGTAGTAGGAGTTTACCACCTACTCGATTTTAATTTATAAAAATCAAAAACGATCAATTCCGTCCAGTCCGCGTAATCTTGTTTTTAATGTTTTCGTTAAATACCGATTCCTTCATTAATGATTCAACCGAGATGTGCATTCTATAGCGCCAATAATGCTTTGCAATCGCAGGAACATTGATTTGTTCATCGTTTGGATTCTCTTTGCGCAATTTTCCGTCAATCGACATCCAGTCTTGCCAAGGAAGCACAGTCAGCATTGATGGCGACTCAAGATGCTGGCTCACAACAATATCGCAAAGCCATGGCTCTGCATAAAATGGCGCGTCCCCCTCCTGGTGCAACATAGTGTTGTAGAATCGCTGGGTTTTGTCGTGGTTTTCCTCCCACCATTGTCTGATTCCACCCATATCATGGGTCGATGTAGTGCATACCGACAAATATGGATATTGATATGGATTGCCAAACTCGTCTTCTGGATTTTTGGGCATCCTTTGTATTTCCAGCGACAGAATCTGAAGTTGTTTCATCACCGCCGGCACACAGTCTGGAATCATTCCCAAATCCTCACCGCACACAAGCATATCTGTTGAGTTTACCAAAGCCGGAAGTTTCCACATAGCCTTTCCATACCAGAAATCATTGTGACGATGGTAATAGAAGTCGTTATACATTCTGTTGAAGCACCACTTCTCATAATCATTCAGCGACCTATAGATGTAGGTGAATTGTGCTGAGATTCGAGGATGGTATTTGCCATGTTCTTCTGGGTCCTCGATGAAAAGCACTTCATCAAGCAAGCCGCACAGGGCGTTTTCCAATTTATTGTTCTTGTCGTTTTTCTCATACGACGCAAACAACTCCGCAACTTTCTGTTGCGTATCAACTTCAGTTTTCAGTTTGTAGCGTCCCCCTCCTATCGATTCCAGATATAGCGATTTTGCCTCTTCGGTATATTCTCCAAAGAAATCGGCAAGGAAGTAGTCCATAATATATGGTTTGCATTGAAGATCCGGATTTATCCAGAAGTCATAATTGTTGCGCATTTCATCTGGTGTATATGGTAACGCCGGGTTGAACACACCCAACAAGCCATGCACCGCCGACATGGGTATTTGCCAGATTCGGAAGAAGCCAAGGATATGGTCTATTCGATACAGGTCGAAATATTCCGACATCTTGCGCATCCTGTTTTTCCACCATTTAAAGCCATCCTGACTCATACGCTCCCAATTATATGTCGGTAATCCCCAATTCTGACCAAGCACTGAGAAGTCATCAGGCGGCGCTCCCGCTTGGCTGTTCAGATTAAACAAATCTGGGTTAACCCAAGCATCCGCACTTGCGCGGCTGATACCGATAGGTATGTCACCTTTCAACACAACACCGTGCTTGTGTGCATAATCACAACTATCTTTCAGTTGTTTGTCAAGGTTGTATTGGATGTAATATGTTAGGTTGATTTCATCAGCATTGTCTTTGCACAACTCGTCGACAAGACTTTCGTCGAATTTTGAATACTTACCCCATTTGGTAAAGTCGGCAGTTCCAAATTTGTCACGCAACAAGCAGAATGCTGCATAATTCTTCAGCCAATACTCATTTTTTGCAAAGAACGATTTAAAGTTCTCCGTCTTCAAGGTCTTGGCTCCTGATTCGGCAAAGATTTCTCTCACATATTCCAGCTTGCCAGCATTGACACGCTCATAGTCGACTTGCGGAAGAGCATTCAACATCACTGCCAGATTATTGAAATATTCCTGACGCTGATTGTCCTTCAGCTTGCCCAATGCCGGAATGTTCAAATACATCGGATGCAGTGCATAAGTCGAATTAGCTTTATATGGATAGGAATCCACCCATGTGTGAGTCATTGTAGTGTCGTTGATTGGTAGAATCTGCAAGACACGCTGCCCTGTCGCCGCCAGCCAATCAACCATTTTCTTTATGCTGAGGAAGTCGCCGGCGCCGAAATCCTCGTCGGTGCGGATTGAGAACACCGGAATAGCTGTACCTGCGCCCTTCCATAGCGCAGCGGAATCGTTGAATCTCAAGCCTGCGACAACAATACATCCGTTTTTGTCTGGAGCCGATATGTCAAGCACCCGGTTATTGCACCCTTCCCACGATTCAGTGCCGGTGTGTCTGTTTCTCTTGAAGAATTTATACTCCACCTGTTCCTCTTTTTCAGGAAATTGGAAAGCAACCGACCATATCGGATAATTGCAATCGGTAAGCGCCAACGCGTTCTCCGGGTTCCAATTCCCAAGCACATCGCAATTGCCTGTCACAAACAAGTCCTCGTCAGGTCTTACCGACGGAGCAAAAATTTCCAACGTGACGCCACCACGTTGATGAGGCAGCGCATCGTTTTTGTTTTCACGATGGAATATGGAATTGACAAACATCGACGAGTAGAAAGATTTGTCATAGGGCTGGTCATTCCAGGAATCCAAGATTTCATAGACCTTGATTTCTTTTCCAAACGTGAACAAGTGAGGCTTGCCCCACTCCTTGCGAACTGCGCCATTGTCGTTTCGGACAATATAACAATACTCAAAAGATTTGACATTGCGCTTAATATCCACCTCTGTAGACCAAATGCCGTCCTCGTAGGTCATTTTCAACGCCTTGGACTCATTCCATTCGCCCAATTCCTTAACACTGCCCAAAAGATATAAGCTTTCTCCCCAGGCAGTGTTGTAGCCAATTCTAAATAACAATTTCATAGGTTAATATATTTACTTAATGAATATTCCATAGGTTAGTTTCTCTATCCGCATCTTGATGTGCCGCACGAAGTGCAAATCAAACAGCCCTCTTGGTATATCAATGTTTCTTGTCCGCAATTAGGACATTTCTGACCTTTGGCTTTGGTGCCTTCCGGCAAATACTTCTTCAAAGCCCGCTCAACGCCCATTTTCCAGGTGTTGATAGATTCGCTGTTGAGCTCGAGTCCACCAACCAGCTTCATCACTTGGTCAATCGGCATGCCATAGCGCAACACGCCTGATATCAATTTGGCATAATTCCAATACTCAGGATTGAACTTGTCAGAGAGGCCCTCTATTGTCGTCTTGTATCCACGCTTATTGATGAACTGAAAATCATAGCGCTTGTTGCCATTCTCGTCAATAGCCTTGATGATTTTTCCTTTGCTCACAGATTTCGGACAGAAGATGCCATCTTCATCATCTGCAAGACCGGTAAATATTTCATAAGGTCTTCCATCGATAAGTCCGACAAACGCAATCCATTTCTCTTTGTTGTTCTGGAACCTGACAACATCCGCCTCCAATTCAATCGGTCGTTTAAGCACATGGCGCTCCTCAAAACCTGTGTGGACTGGAGCCTCCACCTTCTTTTTCTCCTTTTGAGTCGACACAAGAACTCCTGAGCGTGAACCGTCACGATACACGGTGCATCCCTTGCATCCAGCTTTCCACGCTTCCATATACAGCTCGTTTATCAGATCTTCGGTCACATCCGACGGCAAGTTGATTGTAACACTTATTGAATGGTCAACCCATTTTTGGATTTCTCCCTGCATCTTAACCTTCTCATGCCAGTCAATGTCGTTTGCTGTGGCTTTGTTGTACGGAGATTTCGCCACCAATTCATCCAACTCCTCTTGTGAGAACTTTTCTTTGCGTTTGATGCCATTCGCATCCATCCAGGATATAAACTTATGGTGATAAACTACATATTCTTCAAACGCATCACCAGTTTCGTCTACATAATCCACATGTACGCCCGGCTCATTCGGGTTAACCTTGCGACGGCGCTTATATACAGGCATAAAGACCGGCTCTATGCCGGATGTGGTTTGTGTCATCAAGCTTGTAGTTCCCGTCGGGGCGATTGTCAAGCATGCAATGTTGCGTCGCCCGTATTTTATCATCTCATCATACAAAGAAGGGTCAGCGTCCTTCAATCGGTTTATGTAAGGATTTGCCTCTTCCCTCTTGGCGTCGTACAAAGAGAATGCGCCACGCTCCTTTGCCATCTCGACCGAAGACCAGTAGGCCGCAAGTGCCAACGTCTTGTGTACTGACACAGAGAAAGCCGTAGCCTCTGGAGTTCCATAACGGAAGCCCATTGCGGCAAGCATATCTCCTTCCGCTGTTGTTCCAAGTCCAGTGCGTCGTCCAGCCAAAGTCTTGTTGCGGATTTTCTTCCACAGATTCAATTCTGTGGCTTTAACTTCTTCCGTTTCTGGATCGGACTCTATTTTGGCAATGATTTTATCAATTTTTTCCATTTCCAGATCGATAATGTCGTCCATCAGTCGCTGAGCACATCTGATGTGCTGTCGGAAAAGGTCAAAGTCAAATTCTGCTTCGGCTGTGAAAGGATTTTTTACGTATGAATACAGGTTTACAGCAATAAGCCGGCAGCTGTCATACGGGCACAACGGAATTTCGCCACAAGGATTTGTGGATATCGTTTTAAACCCTAAGTCAGCGTAACAATCAGGGATAGACTCTCGCGTTATCGTATCCCAGAAAAGCACACCTGGTTCAGCGCTCTTCCATGCATTATGCACAATCTTTCGCCAAAGGGCGTTTGCATTTATTTTTTTTGACACATATGGATGCTCGCTGTCAACCGGGAATTTCTGTTCATATTCCGCATCGGTTTCTGCCGCCCGCATGAACTCGTCGTCGACGCGTACCGACACATTGGCACCCGTAACTTTGCCTTCTGTCATTTTCGCATCGATGAATGCCTCGCTGTCGGGATGCTTTATTGAAACCGACAGCATCAACGCTCCGCGACGTCCATCTTGCGCAACTTCTCTTGTGGAATTTGAGTAGCGTTCCATAAACGGCACCAATCCCGTTGACGTAAGAGCTGAATTTTTCACAGGCGAACCCTTTGGGCGCACATGTGAGAGGTCGTGCCCCACGCCGCCTCTGCGCTTCATCAGCTGCACTTGTTCCTCGTCGATTTTGATGATGCCTCCATAAGAGTCCGGAGCGCCATCAAGACCGATTACGAAACAGTTTGACAACGACCCTACTTGATAATTGTTTCCGATTCCCGCCATCGGGCTTCCTTGCGGCACAATGTATTTGAAATCCTTCATCAAGTTGAAAATATCCGTTTCCGACAAAGGATTCTTGTATTTACTTTCAATCCGTGCCAATTCCGATGCCAATCGATGGTGCATATCGTCCGGCGTCTTTTCATAAATGTTTCCGTATGAGTCCTTCAAAGCGTATTTGTTGACCCAGACGCGAGCAGCGAGTTCATCGCCGTTAAAATAGTCACATGAGGCATTGAAAGCCTCGTCGTAAGAATATATGTTTATCTCCACAACAGTGTTTGATTTAATAATAGTTACTGATGCTTTTCATTCATCAATGCAAAGATTGCAAAATTTCCAGTATTCTCAAAATATATTCTGACTATTTTATGCTCTTGGGTGTTTGTTGCTTTTTGCGACATTCCGGATTTATTGACTACCTTTGCAATAAAAACAATAAATTATGAATATGAATTTCTTCTTTAATCGTAAAACCATAAGAAAATACAAATCAGAAGTCATTCCCAGCGACACCATTGAGCGCATGCTTGATGCTGCGGCTCAATCCCCTACAACTGGAGGAATGCAACTATACAGTGTTGTCATAACAACAGACAAGAGCATCAAGGAAGAATTGGCAAAAAGTCATTTCAATCAGCTGGCGGCAACCGGAGCACCAATGCTATTAACTTTCTGCGCCGACTTCAACCGTTTTATAAAATGGTGCGAGCTGAGCAATGCCAAGCCAGGATTCGACAATTTCCAATCATTTGTCGCCGCATTCCTCGACGCCACAATATTCGCCCAGCAATTCTGCACCATAGCCGAGATGAACGGACTTGGATGCTGCTACCTCGGCACGACAACATACAATGCCCCACAAATTGCCAAAACGCTTAATCTTCCACAATACGTTGTCCCTATCGTGACTCTGTCTGTCGGCATTCCCGATGATGATTCAGCCAAATCGGAGCGAATTCCATTGCAAGGAATCATACACAAGGAGCGATATGCTGATTATTCCACAACCGACATCTCCAATCTTTACAAAGAAAAGGAAGAGTTGCCGGCAAACATCAATTTTGTCAAGGAAAATGGAAAGGATTCATTGGCTCAGGTGTTTACGGATATCAGATATTCTAAAGAAAACAACGAGACTTTCTCTAAAATATTTTTTGATTTTATTGAGCAGCAAGGATTCAAGTTCAGCAAATAGCCTTGAATATCTTCAAGAATTCATGAATGTCTATCGGTCCGAACCGTTTTGAGCAATTCAAGGAGTGAAGCATGGCAGCTCTGCTGTGTTAAAAAATGTTTTATTAACAAGCCCATATTCGTGTCGCTCCATATCAGCGGGAATGGCTTGTAAAGCCGTATGTAGTGCTATTTGCCAGCGATGCAAATAACCTTTTGTAATTGGTTTAAAGTCGACAAAAAGGTTAAAATGCTTTGTATCAACGATATTTTTTTATACCTTTGTCTGCGGAATTAAAAAAAACGAGAGAAAGAGATCTCTCCATTGCCGAAAATCGGCAGGGGCTTTTCTCAGGTGGACTCCCAAGAAAGCCTTTAGTGTGAACTATAATTTAAATGAATGAGGAGAACATTTACAGCAATTGCGACAATTGCCATATTGTTGGTATTTACATCTTCTTACAACAGTTATGATGTAAGTGTTGATATCAACTCTTTCGCCCCAAACTTTGAAATAAGCAAATTAGGGAATCATTTCAAACTAAGCGAAACGAGAGGCAATTATGTGATAGTCAATTTTTGGACGTCGGACGATGCGGAAGCTCGCATCAGAAACATTCATTACGACAGATTTTTCAAATCCATCGGAAAAAATTTGAGTTTTATTTCTGTTAATTTCGACGACAGCGACAATATGTTCAAAGAGCTTGTCAGAACAGATCGGCTATCAGAAGTATCGCAATTTTACGAAAAAGACGGTATGGAATCCGAAGTGTACAAACGGTATCGTCTAAAGAGCGGAATGAACAGCTATCTTCTTGATAAAGACGGGAAGATTCTTGCCATCAATCCGACGCAGCAACAGTTGACTAAATATTTTTGTCAATAGCCACACATGCCGGAACAATTGAAAAATTGTTCCGGCTTTTTATTAAGAAATTGTTTGGCATTTTTTTTGCTATAGGATATATAAAATAAATTTTGACAATGATTGATTTTACAGACAGCAAGTTGGTCGAAGAAGATGGAAGCCCACAAATATGCCAAATCTTCACAGATGTAAAAGCCAACGAAAATACTGACAACGATATAGACCCACAGTCATTTACGTCCGATGTTCCTATCTTGGCGCTTCGGAATATGGTGTTGTTTCCCAATGTCGCAATTCCAGTAGCGGTTGGCCGCGACAAATCTTTGGCACTAATTGAAGCGGCACAAAAAACGAAAACGCCAATCGGCGTAATCTGCCAAAAAGACGCAAAAGACGAGGACCCCGGTCAGGATGGTCTATATCAAATAGGCGTAGTCGCAGAAATTATACGAGTGTTGGAATTTCCAGACAATTCCACAAACGTCATCATCCAAGGCAAATACCCATTCCAACTCGACAGTGTGACAAGCACCAAGCCTTTCTTGAGGGCTAACATCACGCCACTTGAAGAAGAATACCCATTGTCAGACGACAAGGAGTTCAACGTACTGGTGACAAGTCTTCGTGAAATCACATTGAAGATGCTCGACAAGTTGGGAAACAAGATGAACGAATTGACTTTTGCCATAAAAAACATCGACAATCCAGTTCATCTGATTGATTTCTTGTGCGCGAACTCCCCTTTGGAACCCAATGTCAAACAGCGGTTGCTGTCTAACCTTTCGATAAAGCAACGGGCATATTCCCTGTTTATGTATCTCAACAGAGAGTCTCAACTGGTTGACATCCGCGCAGACATTGAGTCAAGAACACAGAAAGATATTTCCGAGCAACAACGGGCACATTTCCTCCAGCAGCAAATCCGCACAATTCAGGATGAGCTTGGAGACACCGACGAGCACGATATTGACGAGCTTTATCAAAGAGCCGAGCAGAAACTGTGGAATGAGGATGTCAAGAACACATTCAAAAAGGAGATGCGCAAACTTGAACGTCTACAGCCACAAACTCCAGACTATTCTGTGCAGTACAACTATTTGGAGACACTTCTCGACTTGCCCTGGAATGAATATACAGAAGACAATTTCGATATTCCCAATGCAGAAAAACAGCTCGACAAAGACCATTTCGGACTGGACAAGGTAAAAGAGCGCATTCTTGAGCATTTGGCAGTGCTTAAGCTGCGAGGCGACATGAGAGCCCCAATCTTATGTCTATATGGTCCTCCGGGAGTCGGCAAAACCTCTCTTGGCAAGTCGATAGCGGAAGCCTTGCATCGCAAATATGTGAGAATGTCGCTTGGCGGACTGCATGACGAAGCGGAAATCCGAGGCCATCGCAAGACATATATAGGTGCTATGCCGGGACGAATCATACAAGGTTTGATTAAGAGCAAGTCATCGAATCCGGTATTTGTTTTGGACGAGATTGACAAACTTGGCCAAGATTTTAAGGGCGACCCGTCGTCGGCATTACTGGAGGCATTGGATCCTGAACAGAACTGCCATTTCCACGACAACTATGTGGACGTTGACTACGACCTGTCGCGTGTGATGTTTATCGCCACCGCCAATACCCTATCAACCCTTTCTCAGCCATTGCTTGACCGTATGGAGCTGATAGATGTGTCAGGTTACATTTTGGAAGAGAAGGTTGAAATCGCAAAGAAATTCTTGGTTCCGAAACAGTTGAAAGAACACGGATTCGAGGAAAAGGAGATTTCTTTCCCTAAAAAGGTTCTTGTGAAAATTGTGGAATCCTACACACGAGAATCTGGAGTCAGACAACTGGAAAAGAAAATAGCAAAAGTGATGCGCCGCATCGCATTGCAGAAAGCGAGCGGAAAGCCTTTTGAAAAGACCGTTTCTATCGACGGCCTTAAAGAGTATCTAGGACAGGAGGAATTCAGCCCTGACCGCTACGAGGGAAACGATCAAATCGGAGTTGTGACCGGTCTTGCGTGGACTGCTGTCGGAGGAGAGATTTTGTTTATCGAGTCATCTCTGTCAAAAGGCAAAGGCGAGAAGCTGACTCTTACCGGAAACCTCGGAGACGTGATGAAGGAATCGGCGGTTATTGCCCTACAATATTTGAAAGCCAATTGCAACAAATTCGGCATATCGCCTGACATATTCGACAGTTACAATGTGCACATTCACGTTCCAGAGGGTGCAATTCCTAAGGACGGGCCATCAGCCGGTGTCACCATGGCGACATCTTTGGCATCTTCTTTCACGAAAAGAAAAGTTAAGGACCACATTGCGATGACTGGAGAGATTACACTGCGCGGGAAAGTGCTTCCTGTAGGCGGCATCAAAGAAAAAATTCTTGCCGCCAAACGTGCAGGGATTACAGATATTATTCTGTCGAAGGAAAATAAGAAAGACATTCTTGAGATTAAGCCGTTATATTTGAATGGTCTGACATTCCATTATGTCTCAACAATCAAAGATGTTCTTGATCTGGCTCTTACAAACGAAGTCGTTACAGAATAAAATGAATTATTGCTGTCCGATAAAACTCAGAAAAAGCAATAAAGTATGACTCGAATGCTGATTTTACAGCGTTCGAGTCATACTTTTTGTTTATTAAGCCCCTTAATCAAAAAGAGATGGTTCAGGAGGTGCATCGAAAGCCTTGGAAAGAATGATATCCCATTCCTTTTCGGGGTTGTTGAACAGGCTGTAGAAATCAACGTAGTACATCAGTGTTATCCTGACCTTAGTAGCCAGTCCTGAGAAGCTCCATTGTCGTTTCAATCCCTTCTACATCACCATCAGCAGAAGATTCGCAATCAGCGTCACCCAGATTTGGATTTTGATGGCGTTGGCACTCTCGCCATAAAAATATTTCAGAAGAAAATTCTGTTTCATCTGTTTTAATGACAAACTTCACATGCTGTATCCTGACCGCTATAAAACCGTCAGGAGCCTGATACATTCGAGGAAAGAATATGTCGGCAAGAGGCATATAAATCATGGTATATGACCTCAAATATGGCTTCCTGACGCCTTTTGTTGGCGTCGGCGAGTGTACTGCGTCCAATCTTGAATGTGATTCCTCCTTGTTCACCGACGACAGGCGGTTCTCTCCGAGTATCGGATTCTCAAAATCGGGAATGTCCTCTATGTACCGCCTGTTGCCCGATGCGTGGTCTATTGCAAGCATAAACTCCTGTAGTCCGAGCATACTGTTCTGCAACGCCTCCTTCGTTTGGAAGCCTTTGCTCTTGACCTTCTTCTCATACTCGTCCCGTGCGCTTACTCTTTCTCTCACGCTTCTATCCACGTCCTCCGACACACGTGACGCATAGTAGGCTTGTCGGCAATCTCCTTAGCCTTGTCAAAAACGCTCTGCTTCTCTTGCTTCTTCTCTGCCTTTTTACTACCTTTGCCGGTGGAAGTTGTAGGAACGTTCATGCGGAAAGTCGATTGTGTGCCGCTATGCTCATCGGCTTGCGATGTTTCAGCAGTTTCGGCAGACTGCTTAACCGTAGTATGGCGGTTATACACTTCCTTTTTATCTTTTCCGTAAGATTTCTTGAAAACTCCAGCTGTATTTACATTCCAATAAGAACCATCTTTCGACAGTTCAATCATTAGTGTATTATTGTGTTTGTCAGTCAGCAAAAGCCTGTATGTCTTATTTCCGTTTCTGTCAGAACCTTCTTTTATGACATCATAATTCTTTGCGACTTGTTCAATGAACTCCTCCACCGAGGAGAATCCTGCCTTTCTGATTTGGTCTCCGTGGCGTGCCTCTATGTGGCGCAGTCCATAGCCGTTTCCCTTCTCGTCAGCCACACCCTCGCTCAGTTTTATCGGAGCGACGGTAAGACCAGTGTCCTCCGTTATCTCTCCGAATGTTGTAGTTCCGTCCGACGAGACAACGAAAGGTTGTCCGTTCTCGTCACGTTCCTTTCTTTCCTCCTCTTTGGTTTTACGCTCCTCCTCTGCCTTCCTTTCGGCTTCAACACGAGCTTCCTCCGCCTTTTCTGCGGCAATCCTCTCCGCTTCCGCCTTGGCGGCTTCCTCTCTGCGTGACTCCTCGCCTACGATGGCTTTCCAAGCGTCAACCACTCTCTGTGCCTCCGCTACCGCCGCCTCGTTTTCCTTGATTGACCGCAACAATTCTTCCGGCGTCTCTCCTTTCTCCTTCAGTGCCTTTGCCGCCTTCAACCTCTTCTCTGCGCCTCGAAAAAATACCAATGCGAAAGGGTCGACCTAACAACGCGAGTTCGGGATAAGCGTGGACTGAAAAGGCGTGATTCGGAAGCAGATATAGTGTCGGGCGACCATGAACGTGGCCGCCTGATGCGCTTTTGAGAAAATGGGATTTGAGCTATTGCCAAATGGTGAGCTGACCGTCTTAGTTCGGCACCTCGTAGTCGAAGTTGACTGCTGGCTTGGACTGGAAGAAGCAGTACGCCCCATTGCCGCGAGCAGGTTTATCAGAAAGTTGTGCACGCTGCGGTGCCGTGTGTGCACAAGCTGCGCCACGTTTTTAAGCATGTCGTTCACGGTCTCGATAATGCTCCTCTGCGCAGCATTATCTTGTCATAAAGAGGCATCAGTCGCTGCTTCATGTTAGAGCAGCCCTGTCACCACATGTATCCCCTCACTCCAAAGCCGTCCGAAAAGCGCACACACAGGCCTGGTAATAATGCTTGAAGTTGCGGTAGGAGTTGAAGTCGAAGTGGAAACAGATGAAGAACTGTGATGACCTCGGCGTCCGACATCATATGCTTGCGACGGCGTTTTGGGGTATCAGGCGTTGATTGAACAGCGTTTTTTGCCATCTCTGCATCAAATTCTTTGCAGAAATCATCGGCAATACAAAAATTTCAGTAACCTTACTCTTGGTGATCATGATTTGTAATTGTTTCTTTTTACACCATTAAATTACTAAAAATCAATGATTTCCTTTTTTGCCATTTTTTCAAACACCTCTTATCCCGAACTCGTGTGAATAGCAAAAAAACTAATAGTCAATCAGTTACGAAGTCAACATCAAAAAGCCGTACTAATGACCAGATTTGGGATAAATAAGCAACCTTCCGGGTTTGATTCCCAGAGGCTATCCGCATAAAGCAATCATAGATTTGCAGCCAACGCCCGCCACAGGTTGTCGTTTGGTATTGGCGCAACCAAGTCGATTATTTTTTTTGACACAGGATGCTCGAATACGATTCTATGCGACTGTAATGATATGCCACCGTCGGGATTGCTCCGTCGGTCACCATATTTTAAATCTCCACGGATCGGACATCCCATAGCCGATAATTGTGCGCGTATCTGATGCTTCCTTCCAGTGTGAAGATTCACTTCAAGCAGGCAGTAATAATCAGTTTTTGCCAACAATTTGTAGTCAAGCACAGCTTTCTGCGCCCCGTCGGCAGGCGTGCGGCTGACATACGTTTTGTTATTGCGTTCCCGAGGTGTCAGATAGTCAACCAACGTATCTTCCGCTCTTGGCGGCAAATTTCTTGAGATTGCCCAATATGTTTTTTTCACTTTCCGATTCTGAAAAATCTCGTTCATCCGCGCCAACGCTTTGCTCGTTTTGGCGAATACGACAAGCCCGCTCACCGGGCGGTCAAGCCGGTGAATCACGCCACAAAACACATTGCCTGGCTTGTTATATTTTTCGCGCAGATAATCTTTAACCATCTCAGACAGTGGTTTGTCGCCTGTTTTATCGCCTTGCACGATTTCACCTGCGGCTTTATTCACCACTATCAGATGATTATCTTCATAAACAACCTCCATAGACTTAGTTGCCCATTTCAGAAATAAACTTAATGCGAACCAACCGGATTTCTTCTTCAGTATAGTCTCCGCCAAGTTCATTTATCGCCAATTCCAAATCATCGCTCTCGCTTTCTTTGAAATATTCAAAAATGTCGTCCAAGTGATCTTCATCCATCACCTCGTCCAGGAAATAATCGATGTTTATTTTTGTCCCAGAGTATACAATTGCCTCCACTTCATCCAACAACTCATCGAATTCCAACCCATTAGACTCCGCAAGCTCGTCAAGTGCAATCTTACGGTCAATACCCTGAATGATTGATATTTTAAGCTTGCTTTTGTTTGCAACACTCCTCACCCGCAGGTCTTCCGGACGTTCAATATCGTTTTCCTCGACATGGGCCTTTATAACTTTCAAGAAGTCCGCTCCATAGCGTTTCGCCTTGCCGGCGCCAACGCCTTGTATAGTTTGAAGTTCTTCCATTGTAATTGGATATGTTGTAGCCATAGCCTCCAACGAGATGTCTTGAAAGATTACATACGGCGGCAACTCCAGCTTCTTGGCAATCTTTTTGCGAAGATCTTTAAGGATGGAGTACAATTCTGGGTCGACGGCGCAAACTCCGCCCGATTTTATAGTAACATCTTCGTCATCTTCGTTGAATTCCTTGTCTTCAACAATCTTAAACGACTTTGGATTCTTCAAAAACGAGTGCCCAGCTTTTGTCACTTTCAGCAACCCATAGTTTTCAATTTCCTTGTCAAGATATCCAGCAATGATTGCTTGATGAATCACCGCGCCTAAAAATTTATCGGTGTCAGCCTCCATGCAGCCGAACACTTCCAATTGATCGTGTAAATATGATTTTATTTCGGCGGTCGATTTTCCGAGCATGACATTAATAACATAGTCTGATTTAAATTTTTCTTTCAATGCCAAGACGGTCTCAATTACCGCACAAAGTTCATCTTTTGCTTCCACTTTTTTCTTAGGATTTAAACAGTTGTCACAGTTTCCGCAATTGTCTTCTTGATATTCCTCTCCAAAATAATAAAGCAACGACTTTCGCCGGCACACAGATGATTCACAATATGCCGCCGTTTCCAAAAGCAACTGCTTGCCAATTTCCTGTTCTGCAATTGGCTTGCCCTGCATAAACTTCTCCAGTTTCTGCAAGTCCTTGTTGGTATAGAATGCGACACACAAGCCTTCGCCGCCGTCACGTCCCGCGCGTCCGGTTTCTTGATAATACCCCTCCAAACTTTTGGGGATGTCATAATGTATTACAAAACGCACATCCGGTTTGTCAATACCCATACCAAAAGCAATCGTTGCCACGATGACATCGACAGTCTCCATCAGAAAGGCATCCTGGTTGGCACTGCGTTGCGCGCTGTCCATGCCAGCATGGTATGGCAATGCTTTGATGTTGTTGACAATCAATGTCTCTGTCAACTCTTCCACTTTTTTTCTGCTCAGGCAATATATTATGCCAGATTTGCCCTCATGACTTTTTATGAATTTTATGATGTCCTTGTCAACGTTCTTGGTTTTCGGACGCACTTCATAATATAGATTTGGCCTGTTGAATGATGATTTAAACACTTTAGCATCCAGCATTCCCAAATTCTTCTGTATGTCATGCTGCACCTTTGGCGTAGCAGTGGCTGTCAAAGCAATGACCGGACGGTTGCCTATCTGATTTATCAACGGTCTGATTCGTCTGTACTCTGGCCGAAAATCGTGTCCCCATTCCGATATACAATGTGCTTCGTCGACTGCGTAGAATGAAATCGACACCGTCGACAAGAATTCTATGTTCTCCTCTTTTGTCAGCGACTCAGGCGCGACGTACAACAATTTCGTTTTGCCCGACACAATGTCCGACTTAACTTTCTCTATTGCAGCACGGTTCAATGAAGAGTTCAAGAAATGAGCTATTCCGTCGTCTTCTCCAAAATTGCGCATAGCGTCTACCTGATTTTTCATCAAGGCGATTAATGGCGATATGACAATTGCAGTGCCGTCCATCAGCAATGACGGCAATTGATAGCATAGCGACTTGCCGCCGCCTGTAGGCATAAGCACAAACGTGTCATTGCCGGCCATCAGATTTTCTATTATCGCTTCTTGATTGCCTTTAAAGTTGTCGAATCCGAAATAGTTTTTCAGTTCGGCTTTTAAATCAGTTTTGACTGCCATAATAATTAGAGGTTTGCTTTACTTACAAAGTTAAGGACCTATCGACAATTTGCAAAATGTTTTCGCTATATTTTCACACAAGGAGATCTAAATTTGCCTTGTTAAGCTTCTCCAATGCATATTCTCTGGTAACTACAAACTCTTTTTTCTTTGACGACGGACTTTCATACATTGCGTCGACCACAATGGTTTCCGTCAGCGAGCGAAGTCCGCGCGCGCCAAGTTTATATTCTATTGATTTATCAACAATAAGGTCAAGAGCATCTTTCTCAAAAACCAGCTTGACGCCATCCATCTCAAACAATTTCTGATACTGTTTTATTATGGCATTTTTCGGTTCCGAGAGGATTCTCCGCAACGCATTGCGGTCCAATGGCTCAAGATTGGTCAATATCGGCAATCGACCTATAATCTCAGGAATTAGTCCGAATGACCGCAAGTCTTGTGGCGCTACGTAGTTTATCAGATTTTCCCGTTTCTGCTTGCGCTCCACATTGTCAGTTCCGAAACCAACCACATATGTGTTAAGGCGCTGGGCAATCTTACGCTCAATTCCCTCAAAAGCACCGCCACAGATAAACAGGATATTTTTTGTGTCGACAGGAATCATCTTTTGCTCCGGATGCTTCCTTCCGCCTTGTGGTGGCACGTTGACCACAGAGCCTTCGAGCAACTTCAAAAGCCCTTGCTGCACTCCTTCTCCACTCACGTCTCTTGTGATTGACGGGTTGTCGCCCTTTCTTGCTATTTTGTCTATCTCGTCAATGAATACGATGCCTCGTTCAGCCTGTGCCACGTCATAATCGCAAGCCTGCAACAAACGCACCAAAAGACTCTCAATATCTTCGCCCACGTATCCAGCCTCTGTGAGTACGGTTGCATCGACAATTGCAAACGGCACATTAAGCAATTTCGCTATTGTTTTTGCCAACAACGTTTTGCCGGTTCCAGTAGGACCAACAATTATCACATTACTTTTCTCAATCTCCACCCCGTCTTCATCAACAGGCTGAAGCAGACGCTTATAGTGATTGTATACAGCAACCGACAAGTATTTTTTTGCCTGTTCCTGACCGATAACATATTGATTCAAATAATCAACAATCTCCTTTGGCTTAGGCACACTTTTCATTTCCAAGTCGAATTTGCCGCCTTTGCCGTTTATGGGCTTTGTGTCAATATACTGCGAAATCATAGCATGTGCCTGCTCGATACAATTGTCGCAGATAGCTCCCTTGCCGTCAATTGTTGGAATAAACAGCGCCGCATCTCTTTGGCTGCGGCCACAAAAACTGCACCGCATTGTCGATGTTCCAGAATCTTTTTTTGCCATTAGTTTTTATTTGGTCTCTCTTGTCAAAACTTCATCAATCATTCCATATTGCTTAGCCTCCGCCGATGTCATCCAATAATCACGGTCGCTGTCTTTTTCAACCTTCTTGAATGGCACTCCGGAATGATTTGATATGATTGTATACAGCTCTTTTTTCAATTTTTGAATCTCTCGCGCTGTTATTTCGATGTCGGAAGCCTGGCCTTGCGCACCGCCCATCGGTTGGTGAATCATAACACGCGAATGGTTAAGCGCAAAACGTTTGCCTTTTTCTCCAGCGACAAGCAGCACGGCAGCCATCGATGCCGCCATTCCTGTGCAAATCGTCTTGACATCGCTCGAAATGTACTGCATAGTGTCATATATGCCAAGTCCAGCATATACAGAGCCACCAGGAGAGTTTATATAAATTGAGATATCCTTGCCCGGGTCGGAAGAGTCAAGATAAAGCAACTGGGCTTGGATTACATTTGCTGTATAATCATCTATCTGTGTGCCCAAAAATATAATTCTATCCATCATCAATCGTGAGAACACGTCCATTTGTGCCACATTCAATTGACGTTCTTCAATAATAGTCGGAGAGATATAGCTGCTGGTGATGTTCAGATAGTCGTCAACAGCGAGCCCGTTGAGTCCCATGTGTTTCACTGCGAAATCTCTGAATTCATTTTTCATATTTATCCTCTTGTTATTCTTTTTTGTTGTCTATATACGTTTTTATGTCATACAAAATTAATCAAAGACGGCTGAAGAAAAAAATTTCGAGAATATTAATTTCAGATTTATCCGAAAAGCGAGCGGAACACTTCCTCTACACGCGCCACTTCTTTAACCTCCACATTATACTGAGACACATCCACACCTTTCAAATTGTGCTTTGGCACATAAATCGTGGAAAAGCCTAATTTGTTAGCCTCTATTATGCGCTGTTCTATCCTGGTGACCGGGCGAATCTCCCCCGACAATCCGACTTCCCCTGTCAAACAAACCGTCTTTGCGATCGGCATATCGACGTTAGAAGAAAGTATCGAGCTGATAACAGCAAGGTCAAGCGCCGGATCATTGACCTTGAATCCCCCCGCAATATTGAGGAACACATCTTTCAAAGCCAATTTAAAACCGACCCGTTTCTCAAGCACAGCCAACAACATATTCATTCTCTTTGAATCAAAGCCAGTCACCGACCTCTGCGCTGTGCCGTATGCAGCAGTGCTTACCAACGCTTGCGATTCGACGAGCAATGGACGCGCCCCCTCCACTGTCACACCAATAGCAGCTCCCGACAAGTCTGAATCATTATCAGACAACAGCAGCTCCGATGGATTTGCCACTTCACGCAATCCCGATTGTGTCATTTCATATATGCCCATTTCCGACGTGCTTCCGAATCTATTCTTTATCGAGCGCAACAACCGATACATATAATGACGGTCGCCCTCAAACTGCAGCACGGCGTCGACAATGTGTTCAAGCACCTTCGGCCCGGCTATACTTCCCTCCTTGTTGATATGCCCGATCAGCACCACTGGTGTTCCGCTCTCCTTGGCATATTTCAAAAGAGACGCCGCGCATTCCCGCACTTGGCCCACACTCCCAGCCACAGATTCAAGATTGTCGGAAGCAATAGTTTGTATGGAGTCGACAACCACTATTCCTGGATTGCTGTTTTTTATGTGTTGAAATATCTTCTCCAACGACGTTTCACAAACAATATAGCACTCTCCTCCGTCTGCACCAAGTCGGTCAGCCCGCATTTTCAATTGCTGCGCGCTTTCCTCACCAGACACATAGAGCACCTTTCTGCTTCTAATGCGTATTACGTTCTGCAAAACGAGGGTCGACTTTCCGATCCCAGGCTCTCCTCCTATTAATATTATAGAACCCTGCACCAAACCTCCGCCAAGCACACGGTTCAACTCTCCGCTCGGCATCTGTATGCGCTTCTCCTCCCCAGCTTCGATTTCAGACAAGCGAAGTGGCTTCGAGTCCAATTTTGTTTCCGGGAGGAGCGATTTCCCGCCTCGAGTCTGCACAACGCGCTCTTCGACGAAAGTGTTCCAGGCTCCGCAATTCGGACACTTCCCCACCCATTTTGGCGACTCATATCCGCAATCGCTACAAAAAAACGCTATTTTATCCTTTGCCATAGCACATACTACATTGTTCTTCTTCTAAATTCTGCGACAACAATGGCTGTCGCCATCCCCACATTTAGCGATTCCGATGTCGGAGTGCCGATTGGATATGACGGAATGAGCAACTTTCCTGTCACAAGACGTCTTATCTCCTCCGAAATCCCCTTGCCTTCATTGCCCATAACGATGAATCCCGCCTGTGACAATGGCGTTTCGTAAATATTGTTTCCGTCCAACAAAGTTCCGTAAACTGGCATATCCTTATGGGAAGCCAATAATTCCGGAAGATTGCAATACACGACATTCACACGCGAAATAGCACCCATCGTAGCCTGCACTGTCTTTGGATTGTAAACATCCACAGTGTCTTTGCTACAAAACACGTCTTTGATTCCAAACCAATCGGCAATCCTCAATATGGTTCCGAAGTTTCCTGGGTCTTGGATTCCATCAAGCACTAATGCAAGACGCTTCTCCAAGCCTTTCTCAATCTGGACATCTGGCATTTCATAAACAGCGATGACGTCTGTCGCCGTTTTCAGCATCGACATCCTCTCTATTTGAGCTTTGGTTGCGACCGTCACGGGGCAGCGCAGTCTACAGCCGACGCTGTCCGCCCAATCAGACGTGGCAAACAAATATCTAACCTTAAAATAATCGAGTGTGTCAACCACGCATTTTGTCCCTTCTGCAACAAAACAACGCTCCTTGTCACGATTCTTTTTCTGCGACAAGGAATGCACCCATTTTATTACTCCTGCTGAAAGTTCCATATCCACAAAGTTAACGATATTACAAATAACATAAAAATGCTGAAGCATAAATTTTGCCGATACGCAATCGAAAGTTATCTTTGCATAAAAAAGCAGATGACTAAAGATTTCACACCAGCCCCAAATGCCATCATTGTGGACGCGGCATTCCTTAATTTTATCACATCGGATTTCAAAACTAATTTTGAGCGCATTCTAAACCGCGAGCTGAGCACCATCGATCTCTCTTCGCTGTTTACATACATTGCTTTGGACTGGGGTGTCACTCCCGGCGAAAACCAAATTGACGTTTATATTACATATAACAACGGTTGTGACAATCTCAACGTCTGCACCCCGTCTGACATTGCCGGACTGAACGGAATGGCTTTCAACGGACATCTCGGCGAATTTTCGTTCTACACATATTCAAATGAAGGGATGGTTGACTCCAACGACTTTTTCCTTGACTCTCTTCACAATCTTATGTCAGAAAAGGAGATAAAGCGAGTCGCTGTCATTGGCTTTGATGGGCGTTGCGGCGAGGAAATCGACAAAATTCTTTCTGAGAGCAACGGCAAAATAGCCACACGATTCACCATGGATAAATCTGTGAAAGGGAATGGATACGCCACTCAAATTGTCGCTTTTCCGATAATGATGGCTCTGGGAATCAAATCCGATGAATTAGGCTGATTCCCCCAAAACGAATAAGTTCCGTGCATTTTGCATCGTTGATATTCAACGAATATGTCGCCACGTTCTTGTCGTTTCACCCCCCTTCGATTCGCGCCCAAAAGCATAGAATGGCTTCCGAGCATCGTCCTCCCCGGTAAAATCGCACTCAGCGCCCCTCACACACGTTTCTATCCACGTCCTCCGACACACGTGACGCATAGTCGAAGATGCTCTCGCCCGGCTTTCTGCTGAAGCAAGGCTTGCTCGTCTCATAATCATTTGTTACATTTGCGGCGAGGACGTTCGCAAGAATATCCTTGTAAAGGGTAATACCTCCGTGAGGCTGAGACGCTGCGGTTTGAAGGGTATTGCCCTTTTTCTATATTATCCGCTAAAAACACCTCGTGCACATATAGTCTACTTTTATTTGCATCTTGCATTGCGCGACAAAAAACATAGTTCCGATTTCCATTATAATTTATCGGGTATGCAAAGTAATGGCTTTTAACGCCCTCTTGTCTACTGAAGTCTTGCATAGAGCCAAAATACACAGCATTGTTAAAACCTTCAGCAAGAGATGTTATTACATCAAGTTTTACTTGGCTATACCGATGCGCAAGAGAGCTTCCTACAGATGCCCTGTTTATTTCCACTAAGCCTATCTCTGTGTCATAGAAACGAGAAGTTCCGACGTTGTCTTTCCACCAGTTCTCTGCCGCTTCCCTTTCTGTTGAAGTTGACAGAAATCTCTTTTGCGTCATATACTGACCTTCCTACACTGCGCCCGCTCTTCCGTGACGTGACATATGCCGCAAACCTTGCGCTGTTCTCTACAGCCCTGTTGGCGAAATCAACGGCATCGCTCAAACCGCCCCAAATTTGTGCCGCGGATATTCTCCCATCCCGTTTGATTGCTTTCGCTATCTCCGACTTCCTCTTCTCTATCTGCTTTAGGTTCACGAAGCCAGTTTCTCCACCATTCTGCATAAACTCCAAAAACAGCCTATGCGTTTCATTGGATGTGTCAAGGCTGCCTTTGTTGTAACTTGCATATAGGTTCGCCATTTCCGCTGGATTGTATTTGGCGAAATTGAGATTAAAGGAACCACCATACTTAGCCCCCTCCTTGACATACACCATTGTATTTGAGTACAAGGCATCTCGCACATAGTTTGAGCCAATGAAGTCGGGGTTCAACGTGGTGTATAAGGAGGACAATTGTCTGTTCAACGCCTCGGCTCCCTCGAAGACTTTACCGACTGCGCCCGTAAGGTCTGTGTCCGGATTCGTCAAGCCATTCGCTGCCTGTGCCGCTCTTGGGCTGCCGTTGACGGTGATGATGTAAGACTTGCCATTTTGCTTCACAAGCACTTGGTGTTCGTTCAACTGCCCTTTCTCTACCACCTTATATGGTATGTCAGGTGCTTCGTTGCTTCTTTGCACCAAGTTCGGGTGTTTCTCTGCCATCTGTTTCATTTTATCCTCGAATGCCTCCATCTTTTTCGCCACCACGGATGCGCTGTCGTTAGCACCGATGTTGTCGGGGAACACCGGCTTCCACTCATCGGCAACCGAGTCATATTGCAACCAAACATCGCTGACACTCGCAAGGTCGCTCGGATGGTTGCGCACAAAGTTCAACATCTTTTGTTTCACCAATACGTTGCGGTTGCCCTGCATTATCGCACTTTCCGCCATCGCCTGCATATATGCTATTGGATTGTCAGCCTTGGAGCTGCGCCCTTTGGCTGTCTTTATCGGTGCGTTGAATGCGCTGTCGCCGTGCGTCAGATAAGCGTAGGCGTCCGCACTTGTCGTTTGGTCGAATCCCCTCATAGGGATATAATTCGTATACATACTGCTGATGTCGTTGTATGCCTCCTTCGTGAGCATACCGCTCTCATACAACTTCCTCAGCGTGTTGCCGTTCACCTCGTTTACCCTTGTCCATAATTCATTTATGTCTGACCGGTCATGGCTCGGGTCGCTCTCAAAAGTCTTGCGAATATCATCGGCGGCATCCCTTGCGGCATTGAGCAAATCCACCTTCAACCGCTTCTTCTGGCCACCGAGATAATGGAGCAACAATTGGTCGTCTGTAGCCTTCATCTGCTCGTCTATGGCGTCTATCTGCGATTGTATCGACTTCACCCTGCCGTCTTCTGCCGTCAATGCCGTAAGTCCTGCATAGTCTTTGCCTTCAAGGTTTGCAACGAAATCTCCAATCGTTTTAGTACCCTTGGGATTTGCCTTTTGGTACTTGTCAAACTCTTTCTGAGCCTCTCTCTGCCGCATCACGGCATCACGCTCAAGTCCGTGCTTGGCGAACATATAGTCGTACAATTCTCCGCTCTCCTTGCCGTTGCCGCTCAGTTTGGCCACTGCCGACATCAACGGCTTGAATTGCGTCTTGGCAACTTGGTGCATCTCCTCCTTGTTCACCGACGACAGGCGGTTCTCTCCGAGTATCGGATTCTCAAAGTCGGGGATGTCCTCTATGTACCGCTTGTTCCCCGATGCGTGGTCTATTGCAAGCATAAACTCCTGTAGTCCGAGCATACTGTTCTGCAACGCCTCCTTTGTTTGGAAGCCTTTGCTCTTGACCTTCTTCTCATACTCGTCCCGTGCGCTTACTCTTTCTCTCACGCTTCTATCCACGTCCTCCGACACACGTGACGCATAGTCGAAGATGCTCTCGCCCGGCTTTCTGCTGAAGCGTGGCTTATCCTCGTTTTTGGGATTCTCTCTGACGGAGCGGTCGATTGAATCTGAACCTTTTTTGCCGTCATCAATAATTTCTTCGCCAAAAAGTTTTGGCGATTCGGATTTATCCTCTACCTTTGCGCTCGGTTCAGAATCTTTGCGGCGTGCTCCTTCGGGAGTGTTGTCAATGTTTTCAACATTGCGGTACACGGAAGATTCAGAACCTTTTTTGTTTGAATAGAAGTCATCAACTATTTCATTGTTTTTCCCAACACGGGTAAGCACAGTATATTTAACTCCATCAATATCCATAGTATACACAGCCATCTTCTTGCCACCTTTAGCCTTTTCTATTCTTTCTCCACGTTCCAACACTTGCGGAATCTTAAGGACATCATCAGCAGTTATGACACCGGTGTTTGTGCCATAATGCCTATACAGGCTATGCTTGGCGCCAGCTTTATCCTCTTGTCCTTGCTTCAATAAGAACTGTTGTTTTACGCCATTCCTTTCAACAGAAAATTTTTGGTTGTCTTTCTCTCCGCTGAACACATCAACGACAGCCTTCTGCTCTGCCGTCAATTCTCTGCCCTCAAGTTTCTGTGCCACATCTGCCATCCGCTTCTCAACCCTGGAGCCCATCGCCCTCATCCGCTCCTCAAGGTTCTGCGACACTCTGTCCGCCACGTCAAACACGCTCTCACGCTTGGTGGCTCGCTCGGCAGACGGAATGGCATTGTCAAGCAAAGGAGCGATGACACCTTCGGTCAACTGCGTTGGGATGCCGTTGCCGACTATGGTGTGCGACAACTGGTCTGTCTCAGGCATCTTGTACGTGTCGGGCAGACCCGTGACTCTCGCAAGTACCCTCGGAGACGCTTTAAGCACCCTGCCGTCAGGCATTATTATGATGTCTCCGCCTCCGGTGGTCAGCGTTGGCAGAAGCTCATCGGCAAAAGCGTGCCCTACGGTCTTGTTGGCATAGCCACGTCCGAACACATACAAAGGCTTGTCAATGGTGCGGTAGTCTATTCCGCTGTTCTTCAACCGCTCGTCAGTGCCTTGCGGAACACCCGTCTTTTTCTCTTCAAGGTGTGGAATCAAATCTTCCACCGCGCTATACCATCCCTTCTTCCTCAATTCTTCGGGAAGTTTCTCCGGCTTGGGAGGAAGTTTGCCGTCTCGCTTGGCTCGCACTATCAGCCGTTCTCTCTTCGTATAGCCTCCGTAGTCTGCCGCGTTGTACACATCGGCATCCCAGTCATATCCTTGACGGGTAAGCTCGTCAGTGATGATTTTCAACGCCTCGCTGTTGCGGTAGCCTTTTACGTTCTCTATGGTCACCACCTTCGGTCTTGTCTTCGCTATAAACTCGGCTGTCGACAACGCTGTCTCCTTGTCAAGTTCAACCTCACCTCCCTCTCGCTTGGCTTTGGAGAAGTTCTTGCACACCGGAGATGCGTGGAAGTACTGCACCTCGCCTCCGTCAACCGCACCTACAAGTTTCTTGGGGTCAACATCCCTCACGTCTGCCACAACAATGTGGTTGCCGTGGTTGTCGGCATACACTCCTGCTATCTTCTCGCTGAACTCAACCGCAACCTTTGGGTCTATCACGCCCTTCAGTCCTGCTTCAAGCAGTCCGCCTCCGCTGAAATATGTGCCTGACGTGGCAAGCGTCTCGCCAACCTCTCCTCGCTTTCTCATTCCGCTCTCGTCCTTCATAGGATTCTTGGAGTCAAGCAAGTCCCTCATAGCCATATCAGCCAACTCCTCGGCACTGCGGTAGCGGTTGATGCCGAACATCCTCGCCACGCCTTCCCAGAACCGCGCTATGGCTTCCTTCACTCGCTCCAACGTCTCTATAGCCTTCGCCTTGGTGAACACTCCACCATCGCCATCGGCA
>ULYM01040104.1_pt1 | contig 87478 bp, 109 predicted proteins | sample 1962141 | NCBI WGS metagenome assembly ULYM01 (sample SAMEA4835862, study PRJEB28245) | human gut metagenome | biome: gut microbiome; material: fecal sample | place: Denmark | collected 2008
ATATATTACTTTTAAAAGAAAAAAGAATACAAAAAGAAAATTATATCTTGATGTTCTTCTATAAATTAATCACTCTTGTAAATATCTTGGAATTTACTAGATAAGTTTGTTTTTATAAGATGTTTAAGGAACTTTTCTAAATCTTTTCTGTAAAAGAAAAAGTTCAAAAATAAATTTCTAAAAATCTTAACTTTTATCTTTTGCTTTGTTTCTTACAAAGTTCTTAACCTAGTCTTTATAAAGTTCTTTGAAGAGTTCTCTAATCTTCTTTTGGAAAGTTCTTAAGTTAGATTTTGGAAAGTTTTTATAAAGTTCTTTGATTAGTATCTTGTCTAGTTTTTAAAGAGTTCTTAAGTTAGTCCTTTACCTGGAACTAAAGAAAAATTTAGGAAAGTTTTACATAAGCCAAAATAGTATATATAACATATCTTATATCTATTTTCTACTTTGTTTCTTTGTTTCTCGAAGATTACCCAATAAAAATGAAAGAGAAATCTTTAATTTACTAGCGATTTCTTGAACTATCTAAGAGTAAAAGTGAAAACTAAAATATTACTAAAATAAATACTAAATAGAGATAAAATAGAACCAAAGTAAACCCTAAATGAATAGGAAAAATAAGGGAAAGAGGAGGGGAAGTGAGGGGGAGGGAGAGAGGGAAAATGGGAGAAAGAGAGAAGTGCTGACTATGTTTTTGGAGCGGAAAAAATGGTTTTAATTTCAAATTATACCCCCTAATAATAGTTATAATATCAAATTATATACACTTTTTTAGTTAGTCATTGCTAACTTCTTAAAATCTAGTTGAAGTGCTAATCGGTTTACTAAATGTAAGCCAAAAGTTTAGTAATAGTAAACTTTTAAAAGACTTTTTTTTATTTCATTTTTATTTCTTTTTTGTTTCTTTTTTGTTTCTTTTTTGTTGCAATTTTATTGCATTTAGTTAGTCATTGCTAACCATATTTGCTGTCAAGTAGTTTTGCTTGACACTTAAGAGATATTAGCAGTCTATGGGGGCGAGTGCTAAGTAGTGAATATGGTTAAAATTTGCTTGATGGTTTTTTCCTACCTAGTTTTTAAAATTGTCAAGCAAAAATTTCCTACTTTGGTTTATGATTTTTAGTTAATTTTTTAGTGATTTTATAAAAAGTTTAAAAATTTTTTTATTATTAAAAAAGATAGATTTTACTTGTATTTTTTAGGAGTTGCAAAAAAATAATTTAAAAAATAAAAGTGCATTATGCTTGCAATAATTTTTTATTTATGATATATTGTTATTGTCTTTGTTAAGCAAGGGCGGAAATAAAAATAGTCTACGGACTTTAAAAGAAAGGTTTTTAAAATGAAAAAAGAAGAATTAAAAGAAATGCAAAAAAAAGATGAAAACATTATGGAAGAAGGGCATAAGCATAATTTGTTTGAATACTGCTTTTGTGCTGCATTGAATGAATTAAAGCACAAAAGACACGAATATGACACCGCCGACGATTTCATGGCGGCTGTAATGGGGTATGCTACAGCCATGTGTAAAGACATGTTAAGACAAATAGAACACTTCCAAAAAAGTGATTGTTTATACTTTTAATTTTAAAGGGGGTAAAAAAAATGAAACAAAGTGAAATAATCAAAATTGAAAATTATGCAAGAAATAAAATTGATTTTATTGAGTGGGAATTGAAAATGCTTAAAGATAGCATAGAAAAAAATAATTCCTATGAAACATTAGAGCGTTGCATTTTATTAACTCTTGTTAACATTTCAAGATTGGAAGGTTTGATAGAATGCTATCAAACTAAACTAAAATACGCACCAAGCAAGGAATGGGTTAGTGTGTGGGACTATATCGCGGTGCGATATAGTAAGGTTAAAAGTATGTTTAAAGAAATTGCTAGCACGTGGGCGGACTGTCCCGAACGTTTAAAATATCTTATAAATAGAAATCTTTAAGAGCCTAACGGCTCTTTTTTTTAACCATATACCCATAAATACATATATCTTTATTTATGTATATCTTTAAATATGGTTATATTTTTTTATTGTTATATGTATATACATAAATATTTATTTATTCTTTTACATACATACTTACTTACATATATCTTTATTTATTGCTATACATAAATATGTAAATATTCTTTTATGTATTTACTGCAATTTTTTACAGCTTTAAAAAATAGCGTTTGAATGAATAATTATAAAGGATTTTTATTTTCAACCGCTTAAAATTAAGTTAAAAAATAAAAATGTATTTTACTTGACAAGATTTGAAGCCTAAAAAGGGGGTATTTTTAAATCTTACTATTTTTCAGTGTAATTATACCTATTTTAAATTATCTTTTAATTTTACCCCGTTTTTAAGCCTTAGATTTAATTTTTAATATATTTTAGCAGTGTTTTAATGCTGATTTTAAAAGATTTAAAAAGTTTTCAAAAAATGGACAAATTTTAAGGGTCAAAAAATCGCGTTTTATTTTTAATTTAAAAGTAATGTAATAGTTTTATTTTAAAAGAATATTTTAAAATTGTATATTTTTATTGATAGTAAGTAGTTATTTATAGTAAATAGATGTTTACTAATTAATTATATATAATAAGGAATATAAATAAATATGGTTAATTTGGTTATATCAAATTTGATATAGCAAACATACAATTTTTATATAGCAAAAAATTAAGCAAAAGTATTGACTTTAATATTGTTTTTTGATATAATGGTATTGTAAAAATAAAACAGTCCGCGGACTTAAAAAGAAAGGTTTAAAATTATGACAAAAAAAGAATTATTACAAAAGTTTTTAGAAGGGTTAGATTATAAAAACATTAACTTAGAATGTAGTTATTTAAGCAATAGTAAAAATAACGACAATGCAAACTACTTTGATGAAACAACCACACAAGAAACATATTTGATTTTGACAGAAGAAGAAGCAGACAAAAAAGCAAAAGAAGAAATCTTAGATTCATTATGGATTTTTAATCCTGATTTTTTAGTAGACTATCTAAATTATGATTATAATAGCACAGAGGAAAGAAAAGCATTGATACTAGGATTGTTAACGATTCAAAACAAGTTATATGAAAACAGCAACGAAATTATTAAAATATTAGTAAAAGATAATTTAGAAGATTTAATAAGCGATGCTATAGAAAGTGATGGTCGCGGGGCGTTTCTTTCAATGTACAACGGGGAAGAAGAAGATATCACAGACCCCGACACAAAAGAAGTCTATTATATCTATAGAATAGATTAGATTAAAAGTAATTAAAAAGAATTATTAATTTAATTCTTTTTTTTATTTATAGCAATACTTTTAATTTCAAAGTATTAGTTTTAACCATAAATAAACAAAGCCATAAAGCCATAAATAGATTCATTTTAAAGATTTTGTTATATCAATTTTGATATACCATTATATAAAATTAATATAACAAAATAGTAAGCATAACGCTTGTAAAATAAATAAAACTATGCTATAATGTTTATATCAGTCCACGGACTTAAAAAGAAAGGAATAAAAAAATGATTTTTGAAAACACAACAGAATACAAAAAACTAACAACTACAGAAAAAGCAGTGTATAAAAATGCTATAGACTGTTTCCTTTATGGGTACACTTTCCAGGATTTAAACTATTATGATTTAACAGAAAAAAGAGCGAAACAAATTTGGAAAATGGCATTCAATTTCTTATTTTTAGAAGGATTTTAAAATCCTTCTTTTTTTACGTTAATAAAACTTTTAAATTAAAACTATTATTCTTTTAGTTTAAAAATATAAGTGTCAAGTATTTTTACTTGACAGATAATGGGTATATCAAATTTGATATAATACCATATCAAAAATAGTATAATAAAAAGTTGAGTAAAAGGCTTGAATTAAAATAGATATTATGCTATAATGTTTATATCAGTGCAAAGCACTTAAAAAGAAAGGAATAAAAGAAATGAAACAAAATATGAATAAAGCGACTGTTTACATAATTAAAAACGAACAAAAAAAATATTTTATGACTCTTAAAGATAGTAGTATTGATTGGTTTTTGTTTAAGTTAAAATCATTTGAACAAGATTTAATCGATGATATTTTAAAATGTGATGTATTTAAGACAATAGAATTTCAAATTAACATTACACTTTACGAAAACGGAATACAAACTAAAACAAAAACACACTTATATAAACTTCTTAGCGGTGCAATTGTAAAAGAAGGGTTTTAAATCCTTCTTTTTTTTACTTTGATAAAACTTTTAAATTAAAATTATTATTCTTTTAGTTTAAAAGTATAAGTGTCAAGTATTTTTGCTTGACAGGGAATAGGTATATCAAATTTGATATAGCATTATATAAAAATTATATAACAAAAATGTTTAAAAATACAAGCATATGCCTTGAATTAATATTTTAATTGTGCTATAATATTAGTAGGTTGAAAACCAAAAAAAAGAAAGGAAGAAAGAAAAAATGAAAAAAGACTTACAAGAAAAAATTCTAAATCATTTAGAAGAGGTTAAAAAGATTTTAGAAGTAGAAGAAATGAAACTAGAAGGAAAGGGGGACAGCACAAAGGAAATAGAAACTGCATTAGATAGTGTGTATGAACTAGAAGAAAATGTGAACAGTGTTCAAATAACAGGAGCATACCAACTAATACTTAATTTTAATAATTCTAATAGAATAGAAGTTATTAAAACTAATGATGTATTAACAATTCGTGCTTATTTAAGAACTGCAACTTTAATGATTAACAAAGAAGATTTTGCAGATTTTAACGCTGTAAAAGAAGAAATAGAAAACATTATTCATACTTACAATTTAAATATTGATAATGCAATGTATGATTTGATGTGGGACAATGGCGATATATTCTATATTCACGACAACCAATATAGAAAGCCTTTAAAAGAATTAGATTTTAATAAAGTTTTAGAATTAATATTAAGTGGTGAAAATTATGCTTTGTAATAACATTATAAATTATCACTCAATTGATGTTAACGCATATAAAATCTTACCACTTGTAAGAACTTGTAGTGCAACATTATATAACAATGATGTAGAGTATGATATATATGTGAGTGTTAATCCAAAAAACAGTAGTAGATTAATCATATCTTGTTTTGATGCACTACAAGATTATGGCTTTAAGTTTGAAATAAGCCATCAAGCAACAACACAAGATATAATTAATAATTGTAAAAAGATAATTAAAGAATATTTAAATATAACAAATTTAAAAGTACTTAGTTTTTAAGTACTTTTTTTGACTTGTAGCAATACTTTGACTTTCAAAGTATTATATTTGTACATAAATAAATATTTACATAAAAAGCAAAAAGTTTTAAAAACCTTTAAAAATATGATATAATATTAGTATAAAAATAGTCCTAAGGACTTTAAAGAAAGGAAGAAAAAAATGAATAAACAAGAATTAAACAAAATTAGAGATTATCTAAACACAGAAAACTATGAGGGATTAAAAATGTATTTACAAGAAATAGATTATAATCTATCTTTAGAAGCACTTAATTTAAATACTTCCAAAAAGCGTTTAACAGCTATTAAAAGATATTTAAAGAAGAATTCAAAAACAACATATTCAATTCTATCTAAATGCGATTATCAAATGTTAGATAATAAAAGAATGCAAGTTTTTACTAATCGCTTTACAGCGTTCTTTTTTGCAGCAAATGAAATCATTCAAGGGTTAGAAGAGAGAGACGACAAAGAAAAATATCCGCCTTGTGATTCTATTTTTAAAGAAAAACGAAATTCCGAATTAGGTTGTACATATGATGTATTAGTAGAATCTATTTATCACACAATAGCACTTGCAAAAAGCAATAATCAACAAATTGTAGCATTTAATTTTACAGGAGACAGAGATGTAGCAAATATTAAAGAATTAACATATGTTTCTATTGAAGAATTAGAAAACGTATTAACAATTCTAGGTTTAAGCAACCGTGATAAAATTACAATAGGTCAAGCAGAAGCATATAAACCTTATACACCTTATGATATAGAAGATTATACATTTGGTAGAGTAAAACCCGTTGTATTTACAAAGAATGAAAATGCAATAGCAATGTTAATGCCTTGTAATATGAAAAAACAAGTTACAGATAGTGAAAAAGAAGAAGAATTAAAAAATATGATTAAAAAAATTGGTGTAATAGAAAAAAACTAGAAGGATTTAATCCTTCTTTTTTTTATTTATAACAAAACTTTTACTTTCAAAGTATTAATTTTATACATAAATAAACATTTACATAAAAAGCAAAAAGTTTTAAAAACCTTTAAAAGTATGATATAATATTAGTGTAAATAAATAGTGCACTGCACTTTAAAAGGAGAAAGAAAAATATGGCAAGTTTTTATGCAACAATTAATGCGGATTTATCTCGCACATTAGCAACAAGAAGGGGTAGTAAATACATTACAACATCAACTCAAAGTTATAATGGCTCAATTATAACAAGAATGTATTATAACGAGCAAGACAAACTTATGATAGAAATTGAAACAACTGAAACTTCTAATAGTTGTTATGGCGAAAATCGTTTTCGCGGAACTTTTAACCAATTTGAAGAATTGTTATCTTATGCAAAAAAAATTGGAATTGAAAAAGCAATAACAATGTTAAAAGAAGAAAGTCAAAAATAGGTGAAAATATGAAAGTATTTAGAGAAATTACACTAGAAGAGTTTGAACCGTGGGCGGGTGCAATCGAGACTAAAGACCTAATTATCAAAAAAGGAAAAGAAAAAGAGTTTAATGTCCTTATTGAAGAATGCTATCCCGAAGGAATAACAGAAACAGGATTGAATGATTTATTAAGATTTGAAGAAAAATGGATTTATGAATGTTTAGGAATAACAGAAGAAGATAATGAGGAAGAAGATACAATATGATAACTATTAAAGCAAATATTAATTTTAGTGATTTTGAGCCTTGGAGCGTTAATGCAATTGACACTCAATGTATTATTATAGAAGAAAACAAAGTAGAAGAGTTTGAAAAACTTTTAAATCAAAAATATCCTAATGGGATTTCAGAACAAGAGTTAGACAACCTTTTAGCAAATGAAAGAGATTTTATTTTTACTCAATTAAACATCGGTAATGATAAAGTCTTAAATAATGTTAAAGAGTTTTTAGACCTTTTAACAGTAGAACAAACAAACAAAATAGATATTGCATACTTTGATTTGTTTGGAAAAAGCATTTCAGTTAATGGAAAGATATATAACTTTCCTATGAAATATAAAACCTTTCTTTTATTGACCACTATCAAATAGTGGTCTTTTATTTTTTATTTATTTTTGCTTATATATATTATATATAATAAGGAAGATACATATATACATAAATATGGTTTTATTTACAACCATACATACATAAAAAGCAAAAAGTTTTTAAAAATTAATTTTTGTGGTATAATATTAGTGTAATGAAAAACAGTCCACGGACTTAAAAGAAAGGAATAAATTATGAATAAAAAACAAAACAATACAACATTAATTTTTGAAACACCAATAGATAAGAAAGATTATTTTACAAACGAAGATAACACAATTTTTATTAGTAAAGATTTAGATACTTGCTTTAAAGCGTTTGTTAATACTTGTGGTAGTGATTTATTAATTGACAACAACGATATAAAAGTAATGGCTGTATTACAAATTAATAGTATATGGGAGTATATGCGTTGGGTAGCTTTCAATGACCCTCAAAGTCAATTCTATGTAGAGCGTAAAAATGGATTTTATGTTTTAACTATTTATTAATAAATATACATATTTATGTATTTATGGTTTTATGTATATATGTAAATATGGTTATACATAAAAAGCAAAAAGTTTTTAAAAATGCAAAAAGTGTGATATAATATTAGTGTAAAGATAATTACTACATAGGAGGTATTTGAAATGGTAGTATACAGATTAGAAAGCAATAAGGAATTAGATATAGTCAACACAACTTGGTTGTATGATGTTGATTTAGATTGTACAACAAAGAAAGAGTACATCGCAAAAGCTAAAAAATTAACTGATAAAGCAAATCAAGAGTTTGGAACAAACTATACTTACGAGGAATTATTTGGCAAACCTGTTGATAGCGGTTGGCGTTATTGTAAAAAGTGCGGTATGCATTATTGGTTAGATGATGGCTGTGAATGTGATTAGATTAGGAGGAATTATGAGAACATTAGATACTAATTTAGGAGTTATTACTTTAGAAGATTTCGAAGAGTATTCAAAAGAAAATGAAGAAAAGTTAGAAAAAGAAGGATTTGTATATTATTACTCACATTGGGAGCAACATTTATACAGACCTTGGACAGATGTTGAAAAGTTTGATATTTATAAAAAGGAAAATAATGGAATAATTGTTTATAAAGCATTAAGAAGATTAAGTCAAGTTAAATCAGGAGGAAGAATATGAAACTTAAAGATATTTACGAAGAATTCCTTAATGGAAAGAAAATTAGAAGAAAAAGTTGGAAAGAAGGAAGTTGGATTAATATCAATAACATTACAGTCTTAGGGAAAGAAAGTCTTACTGCTGAAGACTGGGAAATTGTGGAAGAAAAGAAAAAAAAGAAAAAATGGTGGGAACCTGAGATAAGAGGAAATTATTATTGTATTAGCGGTGCAGGTCATATTAGTTGTAATCCTTATGACGACGACGATATCGACAAGCGTTTTCTATCTCTAGGTAATTGTTTTCAAACCGAAAAACAAGCAGAGTTTATGACTGAAAAACTTAGAGTTATTCACGAGTTAGAAAAGTTTGCGTTTGAAAATAATGAAGAAGAAATAGATTGGAATAATTCGGAACAAAGAAAATACTATTTATATTTTGATTACACAGATATGTCTATCGTAAGTTGTGATTCTTATTCCAAATGTCAACATATCCCACTTGCTGTTTATTTTACAAGTAAGGAAATTGCAGATAAATCTATCAAAGCTATTGGCGAAGAACGTTTGAAAAAATATTATTTTGGAGTTAGATAATTATGAATAATCAAAAGTTTAATAAATACAAAGAAAAGATGTATAATAAAATGAAAGAAATTAAAGAAAGAATAGTTAATGAAAATAGAGTTTATAAATGCATAAAAGATTATCAAATTAGTCCTTTTGTTGACCCTGAAAAAGGATTTTGTATGGGGTTAACAAAGACTGTTAGAGAGTGGCGTACTGCTGCTCTCGAACCTGCTGCTCTCGCGTGGGTGGACTGTTGTGGTTTTAGTGAAGATACTGAAATTAAACTACACGAATTAACAGGTCAAGAGTTAATGGATTTTATTAGTGAATTATTTTATATAGGATTTGAAGAGATAAGAGAAATTAAGTGAGGTAAATTAAAATGGAAAGAAGAATTAATTATAAAAATGTTGTGGAAGGTTTTAATATCTTCCATAACGCTGTCAAAGAATGTTTAGGAACAGCATATCCACATAAATGTTGGAAAGTAGCAAATGAATTAGAGAAGAAAGTTTGTAAAAGTTTTATACACCATTTTGAATACAGTGGACAAAGAATGGATTTTGATAGTGGAATATATAACTTTCTTAAAGAAGATAAAAGAGAAATGTCAGTAGAGATTTGGTTGCGATGTTGTAAGCCTTACTCTTCTGAGATATTAAAATTTAGTATTTATATTACTGATAATGGGGATATTGATTATTCTTTCAAAGCACGAATTAACAATGCACTTGATACTTTTAAAGATATTACAATTCCTATCGCATATTTGCTTGACGAAGAAAGTTTCCTCGATTATATTTTAAGTAATTATAATGCTAAAATAGATAGGAATATTTTGACTATCAACTACTAGGAAGAAATTGTTTAGAAAAAGTTTTAAATTAAAACTAATTAATTTTATGTTATAGTGTAAAAAAGAAATTAATGATACTCTAAATTTATCACATAAAAAAGACACTAAAGTAAGCAATTATATGTTAGAGTAAGTGATTAAATTAAATAAGGTTTAAAATATTGGTCATAAAATTGTATTTAAAATCTATTTTAAACCTTATTTAGGGGGTATTTCTAAACTTTTGAATAAAAAGTGATAAACTATAAAGGGTAGGGGTAAACCTTTTAAAAATACCCCTTAAAATCGCCTCAGGAGGAACAAATGGAAAGAGAATTAAAAGAACAATTACTAGAAGAGTATAAAGGGGTAGTAGTTAAAGCCGTTCAACCTTTCATACCTAGTTTTGAGCCTTATGGCTATGAATATAGTGATTTGATTAACATCGCATATATGAAAGTGTGGGATAACTTAGATAAATATACACAGAACCTTACCAAAATAACTACTTTTATTTGGACTGTTTCAACCAAAGCAATGTATGGTCTCTATCGTGATGTACGTAGAATTAAACGAAATGGGAAAGATAGAGTCTGTATTGTTGATAATTTTGATGATACTTTTGATACAGAATGGGAACAACCTATGAGAAACTCTGAAAAAGATATGTTTGTTGATTATATTTTAACTATTGCAACACCTATGTTTATTGATAGATTTAGTAAAAACATACCTGTTCGAGAAATTAAAGAAAAATATCATTATCAATTGTCTAAGCAAATGTTAAATCTCGTACTTAATAAAGAATTACAACAATACAAACAAATATGGGAAGATTATATTAGTGGTAAAATAGTTAATCCAAAATGGATATACTAACTCATACGCATAATACACGCACGCACATACTAATAACTAGCTAATAAATATTAGTAATCTAACTATTAATTAACTTTGTATAAATAAATAGTTTAACAACTAAAAACAAAGAAGAAAAGAAAAAGAAATAAATAAAGAAAAAGAAAAGAAGAAAGTGCGATACAAAAGCACTAAGAAGGAGGAGTATATAAGTGCTACAAAATGACCAATTATTATTACAAAAAATGTGTGAAATTAAACGAGAAGTAAATCCCACGACAACAGAATTAAACATAGGAGTGTGCGAAGGTCGACACGAAATGCCTTGTAAGATTTTTGTTTATGGCTCTACTATTGAAGACCCTTCTAACATTACTGCTTTAGAACAATGGGCTAATTTTGTCATAGCAACTATTGTACATTATAAGCAATGTGGAAATTTGACTATCAATTTATATGTTACAGGATTAACAATGGCTACCCTTTCAATTATTAATGCTGTTAAACGTGCTAACACAAGTTCAGCAGTACACGATTATGGACTATCAAAATTAGAACTTGTATGTAAACATTACAACACCGCAACTGCTAGTTATGTAGACCAACCTATTATCGTGATGTAAAAATCTAAAAAATAATAAAAATTATATACATTTATTTTACAAACGGTATATAATATTGTGTAAAGTATTTTAATTATTGTGGAGTAAATGTCCAAAAACTTATAGAAAAAAGAGAGTTTTTAGATGTTAAATCCAAAAAGTTTTGAAAGAGCTATTTCAAACTATTAAAAATATGTTATTTTGGTGTAGAAATACTATTAAAAATATGCACAAAATATAACAAAATTTTACATCAAAATAACACTATCAAAAATTAAGCAAGAAAGGTAGGAAAATTATGCTTGATAAGAATTTTAAACTAGAAGATTTTACTTTGTTAGATACTTTTTATAGATATTGTAAAATTGAAAAACAAAGAACAGAAAAAACAATATCTGACTACACACAAATACTAAATAAGTTTTGTGAGGTGTTAGATATTACAACAAATAAACAAATTATAGAATTAAACAACGAAAATATCTTATCTTACTTAGACTACTTACAAGAAAAGCAATATAAAGTATCTAGTAAAAATCAAAAAATTATGTGTTTAAAATCTTTTTATCACTTTTTAGAAGAATATGAATATATAGATAAAAATCCTTGGAAAAGAATACACTCTTTTAAAGATAAAGATTATCGCGAAACAACTTATCTTACAGAAGAAGAAGCACAAAGATTTATATTGGGTTGTAAAAACTTACGTGATAAAGCTGTGTTTACAGTTTTTCTTACAATGGGAGTAAGATTAAGTGAATTAATCAATATGGAATTAGATAATTTATTTTTAGATGTTGAAAGTCCATATATCTTAGTACGTTGTAAAGGACAAAAAATGCAAAAGAAATATATTCCTAGTTATACAGCACAAATTATTAAAGAATATATTGTTAAGTTTAGAAATAAAAAGTTCCCTAATTGTCAATATAATAACTTGTTTATCTCTAATAGTGGTAAACCAATGAATAGAGTTGCTATAACAAATAGTAGTAAGGTTATTGCACGTCGTGTGGGAATTGATAAAAATATTCACCCACATAGTTTTAGACACAGTTTTGCATCTATTCAACTAGAAAAAGGAGCAAGCTTAAAAGAAGTGCAACTCCAATTAGGACACGCACAACTATCTACTACTGCTAATATTTATACTCATATTAGAGGGGAAGTATTAAGTGAAGGAATTAATAAATATAACTTTAATTTAAATTTAAAATTAAATTAGAATATAATTTATATAGAGGAAGGAAATTAATTATGGCTATAGATACTAAGTCAATTATTAAAGCAAGTAATAAGGTTCGAAAAGTAGAAGAGCCTGTTAAGGAAGAAAAGAAAAAAGAAGAACCTAAAGAAAAGGTTAAGAAAACAGCAAAAAGAAAAGTCTGTGGGGACTGTTATTACAATGGGTTTTGTCCATTAAAAACAACTGAATGCAAGTTTATTAACTCTAACGAAACGGAGGAATGCGAATGTTAGTATTAAGTTTAATTTGTTTATTATGCACAAGCTATTTAGTTATACAGTCTGATGAGTGGAATGGTCAATGATTTTGAGTTGCATTGGTCGTTCATTAAGTGAAATCTTAGCTATTGTTTTTACATTACTTTTAGTAATAACAGCAGCTTGGGTATGGATTTGTAATCAAGAAAAGAAAAAATAAGTTAGGAGTTAGAAATAACGACTATTGATATGTGGGTGACATTATGGTAAAATATTATTATATTAAATACACTGATAATAATAACACACGCTACAGAGGTATGATAACACAAGCAAAGTGTGAGCGTTCAGCTTTATTTTGGATTAGTCAACGATTTAAACATTTTGATATAACTGATTTAAAATTAGTGCGTTGTTGTGAAATAAGTTATAAAACTTTTAAAAGACTAGAACATTTAGAACAAATAAGAATAGAAAATGAAAGAAAAAATTACAAACCGAATAGTGAAAAATTAAACAAAGCATTGAACTTTTTAAATTGGGTAAACGATAATATTACTAGTTATGACAATTCGGATTATTCTTATTTAAAACTTATGAGAAAATAAAGGAGATATATATGACTTTTAGTAATTATGAAGGGCATTATATTAGCTTTGATGAATACTATGATGAATATTTGAAAAAAATTATATTAGATAATGAAGATGAAGAACGAATGTTTTCAAGTGAATACATTTATAAAATTTATTTAGAAAATAAATCAGCGTTTAATTATATTATGGTAAAAATTTTAGATACAAATAATTTGAAATTATTTGCAGATGTATTACGAAGTTTAATCTTTACTGATATTGATTTTGATAATGAATATATAATAAATATTATGAATGTATGCATTAACTCTTCCGAAAATTTTGCAATTTCAAGAGTTTTAACAACATTAGAAATTTTAAATAATAAGAAAATCACTAATAAATTTATTAATGTTAAAATCAAGTCAAAATGTTTAGCAAAAAGGTTCAAAAACTTATTATAATGTTTTATATTAGAAAAAATTTAAAAATGGAGTGATTAATATGAATGAATATCAAAAATATCAAGAAGCGTTAGATAGAATTGGAAGTGATGCTACAAACTACCACTTAAGTTTTAGCACATTAAGTTCAGTCATAATTTCGCAAGAAAAAGAAACTATGGCTGATAGGGAACTATTACAAGAATTAGTAGATAAAGAAAAACCACGCTATGTAAATTATGAATATGATGGCTATGCTGATGGCTGTCCTGTATATGATATAGCACATTGTCCTGAGTGTGGAAGATATTTTGATTTAGATTGCGAGGAAAAATGCAATTATTGTCCTGACTGCGGGCAAAGATTAAATTGGGAGTTTAGAGAATTAGAAGATGAGGAGGAAGAGTAAAATGTATTCACAAGAAATTAAAAACATTGAAGAAGTAATAACAATGTTACAAAGGCTAAAGCCTGCAAAAGTAATAAATAAATATCAATGGATAGGTGATATAAACGATGAGTGTCCTGTGATTAGTTGGAAAGGAACTTGTCCTCATTGTGGTTGGAGAGATTTAAAGTATGGAGATAATTATTGTCCTGAGTGCGGTCAAGCATTAGAATGGGAAGATAAAAAAGAGTCTGTTCCTTGTCGTGTAGCACATATGATAGAGAGTTCTACAAATCCTAAAACTGAATTAAAACTTATATGCGAAGAGTATAAAAGAAGCTTTAAAGAAAATGATGTCGTGTTTGTAGATTTTGAAAAAGAATTACTTAGTATTTCTTCTTATAACACAGGTAAAGTAGAGTTTATTAAATTTGAAGCAATTGAATTACTTTCAATTTGTTATAATGGTGGAAATATGATAGAAGTTGTTAAGAATGGGGAAATTATAGTTGATATAGATTAAGTATTTTAGGAGGATAAAATGCGAGCAGAAGAAATAATTAAAAAAGTAAAAGTAAAAATAGTTAACAAATATTTTGTCAGTTTTGATGATGTGGAACTAATTGAATATACAACTTGGGGTGTTTATAATCACGAGATGGTTTTCTATATCGATAAATTAAATAGATATATAGTCGCACTAGCCCCTGAAACAAGTGTACAAGTGGGTAATACTGAGGAATTTAAAGATGAATTACTTATTTCTCTTTATGAATATGATAGTTATGAAAATATCAAATTTATGTTAAACAATAATTATGGCTACGAAAAAGAAAAATTAACTTTGCGTGATAGTATAGATGAAATTATAAAACTTAGCACACCAATTGCACAAAAAACTGTTGCAATTGAAGAACTTTCAGAGTTAATCAAAGAATTAACAAAAGATTTGAGAGGACAAGAAAATAAAGAACATATTTTTGAAGAAATATGCGATGTTATACTTATGATTTATCAGTTGTTAATTATTTATGATTTAAATGATGAAGATATTAAAGAAAAAATACAACAACAAATTAGCCAAAAAGTAGAAAGAACTGTGGCTAGATTAAAGAATGAAAAATAAATGGAGGAAATAAATAATGAAAATTGATGTAATAATTAACTTAGATTGGTATATAGTGAAAGACAAGAATGGAAATATATCACTATTTACATCAAGACCAACGAAAGTCTGGAATGATTGGGGGTGTTTTAATTTTTCTTTTGCATTTGACGAGGATACTCAACAAATACTCCCAATTGTTGGAAGGATTGACATTGACCTTTGGAGGTTAAAGGATTTCTTCCCACAAATTAGGGATTACTTTGATTTTTCGAAAGTTCAATGGGAAGATGATGAACCAAAGCAATTAAAAGATATATTAAAAGGAGAGTATAAAAATGGAAAATAGTATTAGTGCAAAAATTAATTTAAACCTTTGGGTTGCGAGAGATAAAGATGGTAAACTGTACATATATAAACACAAGCCTAAAAGAGGTTATAAATTTTATTGGACTGTATATGATGACCGCTCTCTTCATTTTGAATCTGAATGCATAGATATTGAAAGTTCAGAAATTTTATTTCCTAACATAGAAGATTATTTTGATTTTTCGCTAGTGTTTTGGGAAGACGATGAACCAAAGCAATTAAAAGATATTATAAGGGAGAAAATTTAAAATGGAAAATAGTATTAATTTAAAAATTAACTTAGATTTATGGGTAGCTAGAGACAGAGGCGGAGATGTAATTATATTTGGCAGTAAACCGAGAAGAGATGATAAATATGGTTGGTGGGACGGGGACAAAATTATGATGGAAGATATTTATACTAGCAGTTTAAGCTATTTATTTCCTAACATAGAAAATTACTTAGACTTTTCATCGGTGCGTTGGGAAGATGAGCCAAAACAATTGAAGGACATTATAAAAAAATAATTTAGGAGTAATTTATGGGTAAAACAAAATTAAAAAATAAAATAACATTACAAGAATTTTTTGATTACTTCTATAAAGGTAAAGATAAAGGCATAGGAGTCCGCTGTGGAATTCGTTGTAATACAATAGAACAAGTGCAAACTCTACTCCGTGCTTTTGATAAATTAGGGTATACTTGGAATACTGGAGAAGGTTATTTAGAACCTGATTCACTGTTCTTTAATACAAATATTTTACAAGAAAGTTGCTGTTTTGGCAATGATGGCACTTGGGGATATTCTATAAATTATGCAATTGTTTACAATTTTGAAGATATAGAAGATGTAACTATTTTAGGTGTAGAACCTTCTTATAAATTTAATTTAGAAGATAAAGTTTCAGTAGTTTCTACACATTATATTATACGAAAATATATAACTCGAATAAAAAATTATATCGAAAAATCATTATTTAATAAATATGAAGAAGATGATGATGATTTTTGGGATTATATTTGTTTAGGATATGACACCAATAGTTTAAATTATAAAAAAATAAAAAATGCAGCAATTTGTCTTACCAATCTTGAAGAAATATTACAAGTTTTTCAAACGCCAGTAATGACAATAACTCGTAGATTAGCGGGAAGATATGTGTTAGATATGTTTCCAGGTGTGCTATTTGATGAAGTAGATTTAGTGAAAGTGAAAGGAGAAAAATAAGATATGTGTGACATTGATGATATGATACCTCTTGATATTGCTAATAAACATTTTAAAAGTGGATTAATTAAAGTAGAAGGTATTAAGCCTAATAGTAAAGAAGTAATATTTTATTGTAAAGATGGTGCAGTTATTGAATTATGGCACGACCAAGAATGTTGTGAAGATGTTTATCTTGAAGGAGCGGATAGTTATGATAATCACGATGATATATACACCGATTGTAATTGGTGCGAGGTTTCATTGGTAACCAATAAAGATACTAACGATGATTTGGGAAGTGTTACTTGGTCATTTTATCATTTAAAAACAAATAAAGGAATGGATACAATTCGTTTTTATGGCAGCAGTAATGGATATTATTCTGAAACGGTCGAATTTTATTTGCAACCAGATGAAAGAACTTTATGTGAATTATTCGAAGAAAACAAATCAGCTGAGTTTACATATGATTTTGATAAAGATTGGTCACGAAAGATAGATTCAAATTTTTCACATTTTGTTGTAGTTATTCGAGGATATAACGAAGATGAAAGGGTAGCTGATAACACTTCGTCTTTATTTCCTATAAATATTAAAAAAATTGCTATAGAAATATACAAAGAAATAGAAAATGCAGGGGTATATAGTTATAAGTATTTAACTACTGCGTATCACACTGATATATTTTTAACTCTTTCTGATGTTATTAATGAAATAATCTATTCAGCAGTTGAAAATAAAGTTGATTTAATTTTATAAACAGAATATAATATTTAGGAGGAAAATAAAATGAATTTTGAACAAGCTTATCAAGAAATGTTAAATGGTAAAAAAATCAGAAGACCAGGTTGGGGAGGCTATTGGTTTATTGAAGATGGAAAAGTAAAAATTAAATTAAAAACAGGTAAAATTATTGAAAATGATTTTAATCAAGAAACTATTACTAATACACTTGCTGATGATTGGGAAGTTATTAATGAAGGGAAGAAGAAAATGTGGGAACCTAAGATAAAAGAAAATTATTATCTTATTGTACACACAGGTCGTATTGGTTGTTATTCTTATGATGACGACGATACTGATAAGCGTTTCCAATCAATTGGTAACTGTTTCCAAACCGAAGAGCAAGCCGAGTTTATGGCTGAAAAACTTAGAGTTATTCACGAACTTAAAACATTTGCAGTTGAAAACAACGAAGAAGAAATAAATTGGAATGATGACGGTCAGAAAAAGTTCTTCTTGTATTATAGTTATTCTGCAAATCAAGTATTAGTTAACTATGTTATATCTATGAAAGAAATCCCATTGAACGTTTATTTTACAAGTGAGTCCATTGCAGAGAAATCTGTCGAAGCCATTGGAGAAGAACGTCTTATAAAGTATTACTTTGAAGTTGAGGAGGAAACTAATGAATTTTGAACAAGCAATTGAAGAAATGACAAAAGGGAAGAAAGTTAGAAGAAAAGGGTGGAAAGATGTATGGCTTATCATTGACAATAACGGGAATTTATTGTGTTGTAGCCCAAACTTTTATAATAAAGAACAAATTGACACTAAAATTGATGATTTATCTTTAACAAATGTAGAAAATATTTTAGCCGATGATTGGGAAATATTTGAGGAAAAAAGAAAATGGTGGGAGCCTAAAAAAGGAAAACCTTATTATTTTATTCGCCACGATGTTAATATAGATTATTTTGACTATGGGGAGTATGAAAATGATAAAAGATTAATGGCTATAGGCAATTGTTTTCAAACCGCAGAGCAAGCCAAGTTTATGGTCGAAAAACTCAAAGTTATTCACGAGTTAGAAAGGTTCGCATACGAAAATAACGAAAAAGAAATTGATTGGAATGATGTTAATCAGACAAAATACTATTTAGGTATGTTTCAATCAGATAAAATTATAGCCGTTTTTTCTACATATAAGTGGTGTTATACCCCATTTAATATCTATTTTACAAGTGAAGAGATAGCAAAAAAGGCTATCGAAACTATCGGCGAAGACCGTATCAAAAAATATTATTTTGGAGTGGAAGATGAATAAATTAGACTTTTTAATTGACTACATAGAGGCTATCAAAAATGAAGATGAATACGAGTTGGCACAACGTAGAAGAAGCACAAATCCTACAAAGAAAGATATGATACCTTTTTATTCATATCGAATTGGGGTGTTTAAAGATGTCATTCAAGCCTTAACTCTTCTCAAAGAAATCATAAATCATTTAGATGTTGATGTTGATTATACCGACACCGACTTTAATGACATTATTCACGGTTATTACTTTAAATTGGAGTTTGATAATGATGATGATAAAGATTTTCAAATAGCCGATGAATTATATGAGTGGTATGAAAACGAAACCTATAATGATGAATATTGGAGAGAGGAGTATGAGAGAAATGAAAGATAAAATAAATACTATTCTTTGGATAGGAATTCATTATGTATTACCAATATTAATTGCTATTGGTTTTGCAGTTTTTTACATTGTCGTATTCTTTAAATATGGAAATACACCTCCTGAAGAAACACCTAATTGGGTACGTTGGGTGATGTGGAAAAGTTGTAGATAATTTTTGATATGAGGTAAAATCAATATGGAAAATTTAACAAAGTTAATTACTAAATTAGGTGGTTTAAAAACTGAAGAAGAAATTGGCTTATATAATTCCATTGTGGAAGAAATAAATAAAACAAATTCATCACTTCTATTCAGGGATACTCCTAAGAAAGTAAAGCAATATACAGAAGAAACTAGCTATCAACACGATGAAACTTTTGGAATTTGTTTAAATTGTGGAAAAGATGAGATAGAATATAAATCAAATTACTGTCCTCATTGTGGTCAAAAATTATATTGGGAGAAAAAGAATGGAAAATAACACACTAAAGAAAAATGGTATAGAAGCATTATCTTGTTTATGGTCATTTGCGTCGAAGCATTTACAGTCGTACTTGGACTATGAACATAAGGTCATTCTTAACGAGTTACGTGAATATAGAAAACTAAAACAAAAAGAATTGCCTATGAAATTGTATTATCGTGGGTCAAGGTTTGATGAAAATCCTATTAATTCAAAACCTTATTGCCCACGATGCAGTTGTCAAGTTGAAAAGCAATATTCTTACTGCCCTTGGTGCGGTCAAAGAATTGCTGCAGAGGAGGAATAAAATATGAGAGCAATAAAATTTAGAGCGTTTTTAAAAGATACTAATGAAATGGTAACAGTTGGGGCAATGGACTGGGACTATGAGGGAAATCTTCTTTGTCTAAATTATCCTAAAGGAAAAGATTACTTTGGATACGAAGATGATATTGCTTTAATGCAGTACACTGGCTTTAAAGATAAAAATGGGAAAGAAATATATGAAGGTGATATTGTAGAATATTTTGGCGAATTATGTAAAGTGTGCTGGATATTATCTGGTTTTTATGTTCGTCAAATTAATAGTGGAGGAGTTTTCGAATTTAACGACTTGTCAACTGATGAAATATCTATGAAGGTAGTTGGCAATATTTATGAAAACCCTGAATTATTAGAATCTTCTAAAGGGTAAAAATATGAATGAATATAGATTTAGAGCATATTTAAAATGTGAAAAGAAAATGGTCGATGTTAAAGTAATGGACTGGGATACAGAAGGTAATATTATTTATATTTGTTATTCAGAGGGAAAATATTATTTAGGATACACAAAAAATGATATTAATGATATTATTATAATGCAATGGACTGGATTTAGAAAAAATGAAGAAGATTTTTATGAAAGAGATATAGTGAATGACAATGGTCGCCTTGGCATAATAAGAATGTATAACGGTATGTGGGTATGCCATTATTATTTAGAGGAAGAATTTCACTATTGTCCTTTAATAGACATTTTTACTAGACTTAAAATTGTTGGCAATATTTGTGAAACTCCTGAATTATTAGGAGATGAAGATTTTGTTTTCTAAAAAAAATAAAAAGAATATAATTTGATGGAGGAATAAAAATGAAAAACAAAGAAATTATAAAGGAGAGTAATAACTAACCCTAGTGAAATCTAGGTTGTGCTAAGTGTCCTTAAGGCGAATTAGTACATAAAATTAGACAAGAATGGACACTAAGTAGAAAGTCTGCATATTTAATTGCCATAGAACTAAGTTAGTTCGTGGCAGTTATGAAATCTTATGAAAATGAAATTTATGAAATCTTATGAAAATGAAATATTACTACTAGATAGAATAGACAAGATACGTGCAATCAATCAACAATACGATTTAGAACACAACGCTTACCTATCGTTTAGTGGCGGAAAAGATAGCACAATTTTACATTACTTATTAGATATGGCACTACCAGGAAATAAAATACCAAGGTTGTTTTTGAATACTGGCATTGAATACAAGTTTATTGTAGAGTTTGTAAAAGAACTTGCTAAAACTGATGATAGAATTGTCATATTAAATAGTGGTGTAAATATAAAAGAAATGTTAGAAAAAGAAGGTTATCCTTTTAAAAGCAAGCAACACAGTATGAATTTAGATATGTACTGGCGACATAGAGGAGAACCTTACAATAGAACTTTACAAAGATATTTAGGAATTGTCGAAAGTACAACACAAATTAGATGTCCTAAGAAATTGATGTATCAGTTCACTCCAGAATTTAATTTACATTGTAGTGCTAAGTGTTGCGATAGGTTAAAGAAACAGCCAGCAACTAAGTGGGCAAAAGAAAATAACAAAAGTATAAAACTTACAGGTATACGTCAAGACGAAGGTGGACAAAGGCTATCTGCTACTTGTATAGTTACAGATAAGTCTGATAATTTATTAAAGTTCCACCCTTTATTAGTAATCAACAAAGATTTTGAAGAGTGGTTCATAGAAAAATTTAATATTAAACTATGTAAATTATATTATCCACCTTACAATCTTGCACGTTCGGGCTGTAAGGGTTGCCCCTACAACAAAAATCTACAACAAGATTTAGATATAATGGAAGAACTTTTACCTGTCGAAAGAAAACAATGTGAAATCATTTGGAAGCCTGTCTATGATGAATATTATAGAATAGGATTTAGATTAAAGAAGGAATAGTGAATGCATTTATATAATACCGATTTTCATCAAATTTGAAAATTAGTTTAGTATAATTATATTTATTATTAAAAACAAATACCGTCTGTAGGAAAGTTGCTATTCTTATAGTAAAAACCCCTTGCAAAACTTTGAGTTTTGTGAAGTCTTGTGTAGTATATTAGCAACCACGATAAAGACTATTGCCGTGGTTAAAACAGAATGGGGTCGGTTTAGGCACCACGATTATAATTCTGTAACTCCTCATCTTACTCGCATTAATGATAAAATCAATCGTTTACGTTTAAGGTGGGTGGTTTGCAGAATGTGTTATAAGGAGAAAAAATATATGGGAAATAATAAAGTCAAACAATTTAAAGATATAGTAGAATCTATGGCACAGTTATACGAAAAAAAGAATGCTGACTACGGAGATTCTTTTGGTGTGAGTGTAAAAAAATATGGGCTAATTTCTGCTCTCACTCGCATTAGTGATAAGTTTAATCGCTTAGAAAAATTAGTTTTAAAACAAGATAGACAAGTAGATGATGAGAGATTAGAAGATACACTTTTAGATTTAGCTTCTTATTGTGTTATGACTGTAATAGAATTAGCAGCTAGGGAGGATAAATAAATGTTAAATGAAAGACAAAAAGTTTTAGCTGATGTTCTGCTTTCCTTAGAAGGTTGGACAACTAGAAAAGAGCTATTAAAAATTCCTGAAATTAGAATAGCTTATCCTAATAACTCTCGTAATGGAATTTATTTTTCTGTAAACGCTCGACAATTAACACAAGATATGCAAGTGTTAAACGACTCTGATGATTTTCCTTATGTCATTGTTCAAAATTCTTATCTTGGTGTAAAAATTTACGCAGGAGAAGAAGATGATTTTTATTTAAATAATGAAAAATTTAAAATTCTTAGAGCGTTGAAAAGAATAAACAAAAAGTTAAAAAAGGTTAAAAAGAATCAAATAAAAATTATTGATGAAGGGAAAGAAGCAAATGAAAAATAAATTATGGGAAGTAGATAATTTAACAATTTTACAAAAACTAAATATTGTTAATAAAATGTTAACAGAGGAATATAAAAAACAACTTTTTTCTTCTGATGATACGACTTATTGTGAAATTTTTAGGTTTGTAGTTGAAAATGAAAATATAGCAGAAGATAATCCAGTGTGTGAATTAACGGTTCATTGGCAATCAAATAGCACACACGACGAGTTTACAGATACTATTTTTATATGCTATGATAATTTAGTAGAATGGAATTGTGCAATGATTTTTACATATATCTTTGGGCAATTGGAGATGTAGGAGGCAAAAATGACCGAAAAACAAAAGGTTTTATTAGCCCACTTGTATAATAGGTTGTCATTCGTAATGTGCAATCCTGAGGCTAAAATAGGCTTTATACCACAAAATGAAATGACAATAGAAGAATTAATTAAAAACTTAGATAAGACTTAGGAAGAATACCGTAAAGCCACGCAAGAAAAAGAATCTAAGAAAGTAAGATTGAAGAAAAATGGCACAGAAAAAGAACAAAGATAAAATGTATGTATTACAAGTAATAGGATTCCCGACTACTTGTAATATGGAAAATTGTAACTCTGCTAGCAGTCAATGTATGTTGACAATAGCACCGAATAAAAAGTCAGCAACTAAGCGTGGGTTAGAGTGGTGTGAACAAAATTCCTTTATGGGAGGAATGGAATGGCACGTTCAAGAGGTTCGAGAAATTCCATTTTATGAAGAGTTTACTACTTTAAAAGTCATATAGCAATGAGAAAGGACATCATATGGAATTTACACAAGAAGAAATAGAATTAATATATGACAAGGCAAATAGTTATTCAACAGGGTTATTAACCACTGCTGAAGTTCAATGGCTAAAACATAATGACGAAGATGCTTTAGCAAATGTTTTATATAATTATACTACTGGATTTTTACGCAACAATCCTCAATATTATCAAATGATAGACGACGTAGTAAATACAATAGTATTTTTTATGTGGAATAGAATTGACTCTTATAATCATACGAAAGCAGGATTTAGTACGTGGTGTTATCTTGTTATTAAACATTGTATTCGTAATGAATTAGCAGCATTAAAAGCGGTAAAAAGAGGAGGTAGAGCAATTACTACATCTCTTAATCGTTGTCGTAAGATACGTACAGAAGATACATCAAAAGAAGTGCTTGATAGTATAGATAATATAGGTGAAGAAATGATAGATGTACATCAATGTTCTACAACTAGCCAACCCTTAACAGAAAGGGAAGAACTTATTCGATTAATTATAGAAGATTTAAGAGATGTTCGCGAAGGAGAATGCTATTTAACCTTACTTGAACATAAATATCTTCTAGGTTATTTGTCTGGAATGACATATAGAGATATGGAAAAGAAATATCATACCAATGATAGCACTATTCGTCGTTACATTCAACGTGCTTTACAAAAAATTACAAAGAGATATTTTAATAATATCTAAATTTGGTTAATTTATTACTCTCAGTTACAATAATAATTGTAATATGAAGAATATTTTTAACTTTTAAATCATTTTAGTTGATTTTATTGTTATAAAAAGAATATAATATTATGAAAAGAAAATTTTAAAAATATCGTTTGTCTAGGGAAGGTGACAAGAAAGTTGTTATTTTAGTGTGTTTTATATTCTCACACTCTCCTTATAAATCAATTTCCTTTCTTTAAGTTGATAGATAAATAATAATATGTGCACCTCCTTTATGTAATTATACAAGACTATTTTGCCTACCTTTTCTACAATCCTTACGCGGCAACTTTCTTGTAGCCTTCCCTAGGCGAACGATATAAATATAATGGAAGAGAGAATTATGAGTGACTTAGATATAACTAAAAAAGTATTTGATAAACTCTGTATCGATTATTTTACTTATACGTCTGAAGACGAGATAGAATTGAATGCGTATACAGAGAAAGGTTTTTATGTAGGTAATATTTTCTTTAATCTTGATGGGTCGTTTCAAGAAGAATAAAAATAAAATGAAAGGAGTTTAAAAAATGATAAAGCAAGTAAAAGATATTAGTATAGGAACCAGTAATAATTATGGTGGAATATATGTAATAAACGAAGCTTCTATATTTGAATTAAACAAAATGCTAGCTGATGGGGTTCACCCTATTATTATGATTCCTAATACTAAATGTAATGAAGAGAATACTATAGACACATTCCCAATTATGGTCATTTTGGATGAAATAAAATTGGAAGAAACTATTGATGCCCCTGATGATGAATGTTGTAATCAACATCTTGTATCTGTAAAAGGTATAGTTTTAAATAGTTGGAATATAGCAAATAAAACAATTAATATTGGAGCAGGTATTCAAGGATATTTAGCGTATCCTTTGCATAAAGATATAATGACACCAGATAATATAACGGCAGAACATACTATAATATATAAAGATGAAATTACAGAATATATTATCTTCCCTTTAGTGGGTCACATACGACCACTTGAATATGACGATAATGATAACATTGAAGAAAATGATAATGAAAATGATGATGAATAAAAAAAGTAAATAGAAAGGAGAAAAAATTATGCAATCACCATTAAATTCAACAACTAAAAAAGTAACACAAACATTTGGCTCATTTTCAGCCACAGGTGTATTTTCTATTAACGGAAAAACGCCAGAAGAAAAAACAGAAAATTTTAATAAAATGTTTACTCTTGCAGAAAAGAAAGGTAATTACACTTTTAACCGAATGAGTATTTCTTTAAAATGCGGCAGAGATAGATTATCTTTTGCAACATTGCAAGGTTCATTTGAAGCAAATCAAGAAAAAGGTTTCTTAGTTCACCCAAAAGATGACCTTATGAAATATTATTTCCTTGATTTTGACCAACGTTTCAACGAAGAAATTTTAGAAACACTTAGTTATAACGATTATATTACAGTAGGTTTAACTCGTGCTGTTCGTGCAGATGGTTCAACATATACTGTAATGAAAAAGTTCTTATGTGCTTATGAAGCAATTAACGAAATCTATTCACATTTAGAAGATGGAATGATTTTAACAATTAGAGGTAAGTTCAGTTACTTTATTAACAATGAAGGTAAATTGGTTACCACTAAAACTATTACACATATTTATTTAGCACCAGACTATGTTACTGAAGATAAATATAGTGCTACATTTACTGAAAGAGTATTATTTGATAGTGAGTCTTGTAAAGCTCCAGAAGAAAAAGGTCTATATGCATTACAAGTTTATAGTAATGTACGCCAAAAACTACCTGGAACAGCAGATTATAAAGTTTACACAATCCCACAAACTATATATGTTTCTAAAGAAGAACTTCCTCAATGGAAACGTGCAGCAGATTTATATCTAAATATTACTTCTCCAACACAAATATGGGTAGTGGACATTGTCGGACATTTTAGCTATGTAGTAGAAACTGAAGATATTGATATGAGTTATATTCTTGAACACCCAGAAGAATTTCCTCAATATAAAGAAGTTATTAGAATGGCTACAATTGGACTATTTGAACTTCCTAATCTTGGTAAAATGGTAGCTAGTAATAAATCATTTGAAGTAAAAGCACTTAGTAGTTTTAAACTTATAGATGATGCCCAAGGTGTTAAAGTTCTTTCAATTGATAAAGAGAAATATACTAAGTCTGATTTATTAATGTTTGATTTAAGTATGATTTCTCATACTGAACCAACTGTAAAACCATCAAATGTTGATAGTGCTTATGCTCAAGAAGTAGCTTCAACATTTAAACGACCAGCAGCTTTTGGTGCTAAACCAACAACTCAACCAACACAAACACCAGCTCCAGCACCAAGACCTACTTATCAAGCACCAACTAGCACTACACCTAGCATTGGTGAACAAGAAATAGATAGTGATATGGCTGAATTTTTAGCCGCTATGAAAAGTGAATAATAGGAGGTAAATATTATTTATGGCAACAGCAAAAACAAAACCTATTGAACCAGTAGTAAAAAATGAAAATGTAGAAAATGAAGTAACCGAAGAAAAAGTTCTTAGTTATATTACTCCAGTTGCTAAGATTAATTTTACAACGGAACCTACTTCTTTACACGCTAAACTACAACGTATAAGAGTTGAATTATCAACTTATCCTTTAAGAAAAAGTGGAGTAAATACATTTGCGAGATACCAATATTTCCAATTACAAGACTTTGTCCCAACAGTTAATTATTTATTAGATAAATATAATTTAACATCTGTATTTACTATGAATATGGAAACCGCAACTCTTACTATTATTGATTGTGATAAACCTGAAAACACTATTGTATTTGCTACTCCAGTTGTAGATTCTGAAGTTAAGGGTTGTACTCCAGTGCAAAACCTAGGTAGTATTCATACATACTTAAAGCGTTATCTATATCAAAATGCATTTGAAATTAGTGAACCAGATGCTTTAGATGCCTTAACTAAGAGCGACCAAACCGTAACAGGTTCAAGTGCTAAAACTCCATTAAAAACTTCTGTTCCACCAGTGCCAACACCATCTGTTGTTGGTCAATCAGTTAAAACAGAAACTCCTGTAGCACCAACCCCTGCAATTAATACAACACCTGTGGCTACAACTCCAGTTGAACCTGCTCCTACTCCTGTAGAAGAAAGTCCTGAAGTAGCAAGAGCTAAAATTATTAGAGGGGCTATCGCTAAGAAGAGTAAACATATGCCAGAAATCTTAAAATATATTAGAGAAACAGGAGCTAAGCCTTCACTTAAAGATATTACTGAAGAACAAACAAAACAAATTCTTGAGTTTGTAAAAACTATTCCTGATGATGTAGCATAATAAACAATAAAACCTTAAATAGAGCCTTAAAATAGCCCTATTTTTGAAACTTTATAACACGGAGGTATAATTTATATGGCACGTAAGAAAAGTGTAGAGAACACATCAAACTCCTTGCCAAAAGGTGTAACAAATACTCAAAAGTCCCTACAAAAAAGTGAAGAAGATAAGTCTGACTCACCTTTAAATAAAGCGTGGAATGATGTATTTGAATATATTAAAACAAATATTTTTCAATATACGAAAGAACAAAAACTTCCTAAGGCATTAATCTTAAGAGTTAAAGGTTTAGCATATGGTCAAAAATATCTCCGTAAACCTAGTGCTAAGCACCCAGAAGAATTAAAACAAATTTATTCAACCGAAGCAGTGTATTGGACAAGTGTTTATTGCACTGCTTCACTTATTAAAGCATTTGAAAAAGCGGTAGATGAGAACCATAAAATTAATTTATTGTGTTATATCTTAGAACAATATATTAATGGAATAGAAGAACGTTGTAAAAAGTTAAGAGAAAATTCTAATAATGTATCACAACTCACAACGGAAAACTTAAATCAAAGTTATAACACTTTAACTTACAAGCCAAAAACAAAAAAGAAAAATCCACTAATCGAAGAATTAAATTCAGTGTGGAAATAGGAGGAGAGTATATGCAACAAGCACAACAAAATGTTTCATCTAATACTCCAGACGAACTTACTAGAGTTCAGCAAAAATTATACGACAACAAGAACATTAGTGAAAGTTATATCGTTGGTTGCTTATATCAAAATCCAGACCTAATTTACGATTATGATACTTTAACTTTAGAAGATTTTCGTATTAATAAATGGAAAGTTTATTTTGAAATTATTAAAGGTATGAAAAATGAAAAGTTTGAACATATAGATGAACTTGAAATTAATTTATACCTTGAAAAACACCAAAAACTTAGAGAAGTATATGACAATACTGGTGGTTGGGAAACAATTCAAATGCTTTCTAGTGAATATGTTAATGCTGACAATATTGAAAGTTATATAGACAACAATAATAAATGGGAAGCATTATATCGTAAAATAGAAAGTGGTCAATATATTACTGAAAAGCAATTTTCCACTTTTATTGATATGACGTATGATGAGATATATGATTATTATGATTATCTTAACAATAATTCTTTTGTTAAAGCAAGTAATAACTTAAAGGGTTATGATTTATCTGATGGAATAGACGATACAATTCAAAAACTATTTAGTGATGAAATGGTCGGACTACCCTATTATGAAATGCCTTTTCTAACACAACTTACTAACGGTTGTTCTTTGGGTGATATTACTGGATTAGGGGCTCCTACAGGTGTAGGAAAATCTACTTTTATGCGTAATGTTTATATTACATCGTTAATTAATTACGGAGAACCAGCAGTCATCTTTATTAATGAAGAAAGTCGTCAAAAGTGGCAAATCGAATTTATTGCCTGGGTAATAAATAATGTATTCAAAAAAGATATGGCTAAAGGTAAAATGAAATATGGGTCATCTTTAACAGCCGAACAAAAGCAGCTAATTATAGACGCTGGAGAATGGCTTAAAAAGATGAAAGACCAAGAACTTATTACAATTGTTCCAGTTGATGTTTTTAATTGTAAAGAAGTTATTAGACGTATTAAACAATACGCTAGCAAAGGTGTAAAATACTACGCAATTGATACTTTTAAAGAAGATGGAACAGAGTTTAATGACAATGAGTGGGAATTATTACGTAAGAATATGACCAATATTTATGATGTTATTAAACCTGAAAATAAAAATTTACATATCTTTTGTACTTTACAACTTAGAACTGCCGATGTTAGACAACGTTATTTAACTAAAGATAACACGGCTGGCAGTAAAGCAATGGCAAACGTAATGAGCGTTTACCTTATGATACGTAGAATGTTTGATGATGAAAAACCGTTAGAAAATCCTGCTTGTGTAGAAGGTAAAACTGTAGCCGATATTAAGGCTAGTAGTTCTTATAAGCGTAATAAAGCAGAGTTAGATGTTGTAACTTTAGTTGATGGGAAACACGTAGTTCCTGTAGCAATAGACCCAGCAAAAGATTATCTATTAGTTTTTATTGTTAAAAATCGTAATGGAGAAGCTGAAAAGAGACAAATAGTAATTGAAGCCGACTATTCCAGAAATATATTTAAAGAAGTCGGGTATACGCTTGTCCCTTTTAGTTGATAAGGAGAAATAAAAATGAACAAATGTGAACGATGTCAATTCTGTTCTATTTTTAATCCACGAACAGAAAAACAAGTATGCGATGATTGGGCGTTGGTCAACAATCCTAAAAGAGAAATGTATTGTGAGAGTGCGTTAAATCGAATGTTAGAGTTCGCCAAAACCAAAAACCAACAAAGAAATACACGAACAATTAATCACAACATAAATAAACAATATACTAAAAAACAATATACAAAAAGGGGAGGTAATTAATGTCTGTAGTAGTCAGTGACAAATTTAAAGATATAAAAGTAGAACTTTTAAAATATCCAACCGAACAAGATTGGTTGTGGGTTAAACAATGCACTTTAAATACAGTTGGGAAGAAATTAAAATCTTCTTCTCTAACTGTTGATAGTGAATGGAAGAGCAAATTACTTAAAGCAGAACACAGCCCTATTAGAGAACTGTGGTTTGGGTTTCGACTAGAAATTCCTTATTGGGTTAGTGTTCATCTTGTGAGACATCATATAGGTTGTAATCATTATGTGCAAACTCAAAGAAATGATAGACAAACTAAGTATGATAGAAACAATGCTCCACAAGGTCAAATAGTATCACATATCTTTTCTATTAACGCTCAAGAATTAATTCAACTAGCACACAAGCGTTTGTGCTATCAAGCTTCTCCTGAAACTAGAGAAGCAGTTAAATTAATGTGTGATGAAGCAATAAAGGTTTGCCCTGAATTAAAGGAATTACTTGTACCGCTTTGTATATATCGAAATGGAAAGTGTTCAGAAATGTTTCCTTGTGGTGTATATAATTGGAGCAAAAAAGAATAGATTACTATTCTTTTATTTCTTAAACGGTTTATAATTTATATGAGGAGGAAAATTATGTTAGCAAATGAATTAACTCAGTATATTATAAACAATGATTTGATTATTCCTTTGTTAGAAAAGTTAGGTTGTAAGCACATTGAAACAAAATCTTTTCAAAAAGATATTAGATGTGCATTACCAGATGGAGATAATCCTACAAGCGTATCAGTAAGAAAAGATACGTTATTTGTAAATGTGTATTCTCGTGGTGTAAATGGGAATATCTACGACTTCGTTTCTTACTTAAATAACAACTGTTCTTTTTATAATGCTTTAAAAAAGGTTCACGAACTTTTAGGACTTCCTTTTGACCGTAATCAAGTTAAAAAGAATACTCCTGATGTATTAGCCGTTTATAAAGCAGCAAGGGGTAAAAAATATAATAATAAACCTCTTGAAACAGAGGGGTATCCGTTGAGTGAACTAAATAAATATGTAAAACTTCCTCATAAGTCTTGGATAGATGATGGCTGTACTTTTGATGCTTGCCAAAGATATTCTTTAGTCTTTGATAATATTAATAGTGCAGTTGTTATTCCTTGGTTTAAGTGGGCAATTCCACCACAACAATTTGAAAAACCTATTGCAGGCTTTGTTAGGCGTACAACTATTCCTAACGCAAAAGAATTAGGAATTCCTAAATATCGCTGTGAAAAAGGTTTTGATAAGGGAGCATATTTATTTGGACTTGCCCAAAATTATTATGATATTAAAAAGGCTGGTTTTGTTGTAGTTTTTGAGGCTGAGAAATCAGTAGTACAAAGAGCAAGTTATGGAGATTTTACGGGGGTTGCTGTAGGGTCACACGAAATAACTGCTAAACAAAGACAAATGTTAGTGGCTTTAGGTGTGGAAATTATTGTAGCGTTTGATAAAGATATTCCAGAAGAATTTTTACAAGAAACTTGTAGAAGATTTTACAACGTAAGAAAACTAAGTTATATCTTAGATACGCAAAACATTCTAGGTGAAACTGAAAGTCCTGCTGATAAAACCAACCAAGAATATCAAAAATTATTTAAGGAGAGAAAAATTTATGGCTAATCCATTTACAAAGGAAATGTTGTTCGACCTTAGTTTGTGTCCTAAAATAGAAGATTTTAAATGTTCTTTTATATATGGGAAGGGTCTTATAACATTTAATTTAATTCGTAATAAAAAAGGAGATAGAGAACCTTTTTCAATGCGAATATATGATAGGTATTATAAATGTGGGTGCCAAAAAGAAGCAGGATATATTGTGTCTGCTGATGTAATATATTATCACACACATAAATTCTTACCTATTACAGAAACTACTAAAATTAGTTCTAAACTTTTATCTGCTATTATTTCACAAGAAAGAAGGGAGAACGCTAATGCCTAATAATCAAAATCAACAATACAAAGATACATTAGATTTACTTCGTTTTCAATACGGAGTAGATAAAATTTATTCTTGGAGTAGAATTAATTGTTTTTTAGAAGATAAATGGACATATTTTTTAAAGTATGTTTTAAAAGTAAAGCCAGATAGAGCAGATAGCATCTATGGAACGTTAGGAACTGCTTTACATACACAAATGGAAGAGTTTTATACTACTGATATAGACAATAAAACTATGACAATTAATTTTGAAAGTGCTTATATTGCAGCAAAAGAAATGTTTGGTCGTAGTTTTGTTTATGTTAACCCTAACGCAGACGAAGAAACTAAACAAGCGTGTATTGCTGCTAATGAAAAATTAGCCCGTAAGTTTGTTAATAGTGTTAAACATTTCTTAACCAATGTTGTAAAGGACGAGGGTTTAGTAGAATGTGAAAAATTTTATCCTTGTGTGTTAACTGATAGTAAAGGTAAAAATTATCTTATTCAATGCTTTATAGACTTTTTGAACTGGAAAGAAGATGGAAAAGTAGACATTATAGATTATAAAACCTCAACTTTCTATCAAAATGCTAAAGCAGAAAAGTTAAAAAGACAACTAGAGTTCTATGCTCTTGCGTTTCAACAAAACGAAAACATTCCAATTTCAGATATTAATCTAGCGTGGAACTTTGTAAAATATATTCAAGTAGAATATCCACAAGCCAATGGTAAAATTAAGTCTAGAAGGTTAGAGCGAGATGAAATTGGTGGAGTGCTTGACCCTGAGTCTGGAATGTATAAAGATGGTCTGCAATCTGCTTTAAAAACTATCTTTAATAATGCTAAAAAGTTTAATTTAGTAGGTCAATATTCTGAAGATGAAATTAATGAATATCTTTATGAAGTTGGTATGAGTAATTCTTTAGATTGTTTACCAGAAGAAGTTAAAAAGTTATTTACATTCTCTAATTGTTTACGACCAATCGAATATAATGAAGCTGAAAAGATTGTTCTTGAAGGCTTTATCGTTGGGACTATTAAAGAAATCGAACATCTTGAAGAATTGTATGAACAAACTAAAGATGAAAATTTATGGTGGCAAGACGTAACATATGATGATGTGTATAGACTTGAAAACTTATCTGAATATTCTCCAAGGTTACATAAACCTTATCAAGCTTATTTACAAGCAAAGAAAGAACGAGAAGAAGCTGGAGATACTAACCCAGAAATAATCGGTGGTTCTGCTTTTAATAAAATTTGGGGAGCCAAATCAAATAAAAACACGGAGGAATAAATGATTTATCAAATAACAAATAATCAAATGCGTGCTAGAGATTTTCAAGAGGCGATAAGCACAGCGTTGTTGCAATGTGGAGTAAAGTTTGAAAATACTTCTACTTTTGGTGGAAAGATAACTACAAGTGGTGGATTAAAAAATCATATTTCTTTTGCTTATAGTTATATCCAACCTATTACAACGCAAGTATTCATCGGCATTAGTTTAGATGAAGAAGATAGAATAAAAGAGTATTTCTTAGATTTTGGAAAATTACTTACTGAAGAAGTTGAACAAGCTAAAGATTGTTATGCAGCTATTGAAGATTTTTTAGAATTTGCAAAAGATTTTAAATTAAAAATTGTTAGTATTGTAAAAGATATTCCTAATTATATGGTAGTAGATATTAGTAAAGAAGTTTAAAAAGAAATTTAAACGGAATATAATTATATAGAAGCAAATGAAAAAAAGTAAACGAAAGGAGAACTAAATATGAGTACAAATAATTACGTATGTTATCATTTACATACTGATTTATCTTTGTTAGATAGTTGTACTAAAGCCAAAGATTATGTTGAATTAGCCGTAAAATTGGGTCAAAAATCGATTGCGTTTACGGAACACGGTAATTTATACGACTGGGTTTCAAAAAAGCAATTATGCGACCAAAATGGGCTTAAATACATACACGGAGTAGAGTGCTACTTAACACAATCACTAGACAACAAAATACGTGATAATTACCATACTATTTTGCTTGCTAAAAACTACGAAGGTGTAAAAGAAATTAATCTTGCTATGAGCAAGGCTAGCGACCGAGAGCATTACTACTACGCACCCCGAATTACATTTGATGAGTTCTTTCAACTCAGCTCTAATGTGATTAAAATATCTGCTTGTTTAGCTTCTCCTTTAAACACTTATCGAAAACAAAATGGAAATCAAAGCATTACTATTTCTGATGAAACTTTTTATAAATTATGTCAACATTATGACTATCTTGAAGTACAACCTCATATCAAATCGCAAGAACAAATTGAATATAATAAGTGGCTCGCACGTATATCAAAAGTGATACATAAACCTTTGATAGCAGGAACTGATACACATAGTTTAAATAAGCACAAAGCAGAATGCCGTAGCTTATTAATGAAATATAAGGGACAATCTTACGGGGACGAAGATACTTTTGACTTAACATACAAAACTTATGATGAATTAGTTGAATGTTTTAGAGAACAAGGGGCGTTAACTGAAGAAGAATATTTATCAGCAATTGAAAATACTAATGTGATGGCTGATAGTGTAGAAGAATTTACGTTAGATACTTCATTTAAATACCCCCATATAAGTGATAATATTGAGCAAGATTTTTTAACAAAACTTTATACTATGTTTAAAGATAAACTTGCTAAGGGATATATTCCTTTAGATAAAAAACAAGAATATTTAGACCGTATTAAAGAAGAATATGATGTTTTCAATAAATTAGATATGTTAAGTTTTATGCTGTTTATGTCTGATTTAATTGGTTGGTGTAAGAGCAATAACATTCCTGTTGGTTTAGGTCGTGGTTCAGTAAGTGGTTCTTTAATTGCTTATATATTAGGTATTACAGATGTTGATAGTATAGAATGGCACACTATTTTTTCTAGATTTGCCAATGAAAATAGAAAAGTTTTAGCTGATATAGATGTCGATGTAAGAGATGAAGATAAACCTAGAATATATAAGCATATTATAGATAGTTTTGGTCTTGAACATACGGCTTACGTATTATCTATCGGAACAATTGCTGACCGCGGAACAATAGATATTGTGGGTAAAGTTTTAGATTATTCCTTTGCTGATATTGATAAAATAAAAGATGAATATGACGCTGATGAAAGTGAAAATAAAACTGATATAAGAGCTAAATATCCACAATTATTTTATTATTTTGATGGGTTAGTTAACACTTCAATCTCTAGGAGTATTCACCCTGCTGGCATTTTAATTTGTCCTTGGACTTTACCTGATAACTTTGGTTGGGTGTGGGATAATAGTGGAGAAAATAGCAAGCATATTCTTAATTTGAATATGGACGAATCGCACGAACTCGGTATCCTAAAATACGATTTACTTAGTCTAGTGAACATTTCTATTATTCAACAAACTTGTGATTTGGCAAATATTCCCTTCCCTAATTCTAAGACACTAAATTGGAATGACGAAGAGGTATGGAAGCATATGTTAGATAGTCCTGTAGGACTCTTTCAAATGAATGGTGATTTTGCTTTTAGTTCTTTAAAGAAGTTTGAGCCACATTGTATTAGTGATATTGACTTGGTAACTGCTGCTATCCGTCCTTCGGGAGCAAGTTTTAGAGATAAACTATTTGCTAAAGAGTGGTATAAGAATCCATCTCCTATGATAGATGAACTCTTAAAAAATAATTATGGGTATTTGCTTTACCAAGAAGATTGTATTGCGTTTTTGCAACAAATATGTGGTTTTAGTGGAGGCGACGCTGACACTGTTAGACGTTATATTTGTGCTAAAAAAGAAGATAAAATTGCTGAATGGCTTCCAAAAATATTAGAAGGTTATTGTAATAAATCTGACAAACCAAGAGAAATTGCAGAAGAAGAAGCAAAAACTTTCTTAAAGATTATTGAGGATTCTGCTTCTTACCAATTTAACTACAATCACGCTCAAGCATATAGTATGTTAACTTATATTTGTGCTTACTTAAGATACTACTATCCACACGAATTTCTTACAGCGTTCTTAAATTGTGCTGCGAATAACAAAGATATTCAAGATGGAACTTCTTTAGCACAGCAATTAGGTATTCCTATTTATAGTATTGAATTTGGAAAATCTAAAGATAATTACGCAATTGGCATAGAAAACGGACATAAGATTATCTATAAAGGTATATCTTCTCTTAAAGGTTTTGGAACAACTGATGGAAGTAAATTATATGAAGTTGCTGTTAATAATTCAAACTTATCTTTTGTAGAATTAATTCCTTTATTATTCCAAGCGGTTGGAAAATCTAAAGTTCAAGCCCTTGCTAAACTTAATTTCTTTAGAAATTTTGGTAAAACAGCCAAGATATGTAAGATATTAGAAGCGTATATTCAACTTGGAGATAAAGTTCAATTAAGTAAGGCTAAGGAATATATAGTTCCTATTTCTCAATTAATTCCATTTTGTGGTGGTGAAACTCCAAAACAATTAAAAAACTTTAATAGTCAATCTTTTTTAAAGTTCTATTGGAAAATGATACCAGATGAACATTTATTATTAGAAGAAAGACTTAACGCTGAACTAGAATATTATACGTGTATTATTTATACTAATCCAGAAATGAAAGATTTTTATTTTGTAACTAAAATAGTTGAGGGTCATAGTAAAAAGAATTATACTATTACTGTTCAGCATTTGTATGACGCTTCTACTAAGGTATATAAATGTAAAGACCTTAATAAACTTAGTGTAAAACCAATAAGTGTAGGTTCTATCTTCCAATTAATATTAGATAGACAAGACAGAAAATGGCTGCTTAATCCTAATTTTATAGAAGGTGGAACGGAAAGAAAATTTATTCAATCTAATACTGAATTTGAGGATATTTTATTAGATTGGAATGTGGTATATACAGCACCACAAAAAAAATAAAGGAGAATAATATGGAAGAAAAAATATTTAATTTTAATATTGAAGATATCAAACAATTAGGACATATTGGACAATTATATGAAATCATAGGGCTACAAAAAGCAATCGACGACCTTTATCATAAAAGAGTTGAAACAGCAGTTGAAGGGTTAGACTTAACTCCAGAGCAAAGACAAGATATTGAACAAGATATTAAATTAGAACTTGAAGATGGTCTTGATGTAGAAATGAATGCACAAGATGGCAATAAGATAAAAGATATTTTAATTCAAACTTATACTAACTATGATGTATTACAAGATGATAAAACTAAAGAACTTTCTTTTGTTGCAAAACCTAAACATAAAAGAAATCTGTCTACTATCTTTGCAAATGCTATTGAAAAGCATTGTATAATGATGTTGCCACATTTATCTGAAGCTCTTCCTAGTGGCACAATTAAAGTTATTCTTCGTACCAGAGAAGAAGTTAACGCTTTAAAAGATGAGGAGCTTGGTGCAAAAATGGAAATAGTAAATGAACAATTACCTCGTATGACAAAGATTGCTGAAGAAGTTATGGCTAAAAAGGGCAAAAAATAGTATGTGCGAAAATCAAGAAAATAACACAACTAAAACAACTAAAAATGAGAACCTTAATGAAGAATCTACTAATGATGAGGGTGTTTACAAAGGTACAATGACGTACCTATTTCCTAAATATCAAGCTATTTATGTAGATTATTCCACTGGTAAACAAGAGCAAATAATTTTTGCAACTTTGCCACAAGTAGTGAAGTGGATTAATACTAATTTAATCTTTAATTCTAGTATAAGTGTGTGTCAAATTACTAAAATTTACACTATTGACAATAATTGATAAATAAACTAAAATAAAACAAACAACAAACATTTTTATTTTGAAAGAAGGAGCATATATATAATGGAAAAATCTAATATTAAAAAGTCTGTACAAATTACCGTACAGGTTTCAAGAATAAAATACCCATCTGGACAAAGAGTTTCAGAGGGTACGTGGGGAACTTTAGCGTGTGTAGATGTTAAGAGTGGTAATTCTATATCAGTTGTTGGTGAATTGCCTAAAATAGATATGCATACTGACGCCAAAACGTACTTTTCGTTAATGGCAAATATTGTGGAACACCCTACTTATGGATTACAATATCAGATTATATATATGCAACCTTCTCTTGCTAGTGAAAATGATTATTCTACACGACAATTTTTATCTTATATCCTATCAGAAAGACAAGTTGAAGCATTATATAATACCTTGAGCGACCCATTAAAAGTTATTAAAGAAAAAGATATAGACGCTTTATGTGAAGTAAAAGGTATAAAAACTGTTACTGCTCAAAGAATAATTCAAAAATACGAAGAAAATAAGCAATATGAAATGGCATATTCTAAATTAGGTCAATACAATCTAAGTGTATCTATTATCGATAAACTTTTAAAACGTTATCGCAACCTTGATAAAATATCTAAGATATTAGAAGAAAATCCTTATCAACTAATTAGAGATATTAAAGGTATTGGTTGGGCTAAAGCAGATGAAATTGGAATGAAAGTTGGCATTGCTTTTGACAGTCCACAAAGAATTGCAGGATTTATCTGTTATTACTTAGAAGAGCAGGCTCAAGTCGGTAACTCGTGGCTTACTCCAGATGTTATAACAGCAGGCGTTCTTAAACTATTTGATTCAGAATATATCAACTCCCATAAAGATACTATAATGCAATCATTTGGCGACGCTATTACGCAATTAACTGATAATGATATTTTAAGATTTGATGAAGAACGCAATAGAGTATTTTTACTTAAATATTATAATCTAGAACGTAAAATTGCTAATGAATTATTACGCTTGTTAGATGGAAACAATAGACGTATTTTCCCAGGTTATACAATAGATAGCATCGTAAGACAAATTGAAGAAGAACGTGGTTGGAAATTAACTGATGAACAAATCAATGGAGCAAAAATCTTTAGTGAATCTAATGTAGGTGTAATTACTGGTGCTTCTGGTACTGGTAAAAGTTCTACTGTAGAAGTATTAGTTAGAGCATTTAAAGGTTATAGAATAGCCCAAGTTGCTTTAGCAGGAAGAGCCGCTTCTAGATTAACTGAAATTACAGGGCTAGAAGGTTCTACTATTCACAGATTATTAGGAATAGATGTTGAAACAGGTGGATTTTTACACAACAAGCAAAATCCTTTAGATGTTGATATTGTTATTCTTGATGAAGTGTCTATGATTGGTGGAGAATTGTTTTATGCTTTAATTCAAGCCATTCCGACTGGAGCAAAACTTATTATGGTTGGCGACCATAACCAATTAGAAAGCATCGGTTGTTTGAACATCTTAAAAGACTTATTGGAATGCAGAGTTATTCCTTGTCAAGTTTTAAATAAAATTCATAGACAAGCCTTAAAGAGTGGTATTATTACTGAGTCTTTCCACGTACGTAATGGAGAAAGTATTACTAATGGCTGCGTAGATGGTGGTTCTTATATTAGGGGAGAATTAGAAGATTTTGAACTTAGAATTAATAATGCACATACAGAACAAGCAATTTTTGAAGCATTTAAAGAAAACTATGAAAGATTACAAGACATAAATAAACTTCAAATTATTGTGCCGATGCGTGATAGGGGTTCTATCAGTGTAAGCTCTTTAAATACTATGATACAAAACTACTACAATCCAGAAAGTAAATGTTCGAGTTTAAATACTTTACCATTAAAGAATGATAAGTGTTTTAGAGTTGGAGACAAAGTAATTAATATTGTTAATTCTTATAACTGCTTAAATACTAATGGTGATAAAGTTGATGTTTACAATGGATATATTGGTATTATCAAAGAAATCAATCGTTTAGAGCGTACCTTAGTTGTAGATTTTTCTATGAACTATGATAAAGTTGGAGAAGTTATTTATGAAGATAAAATGTTAGGTAGTCTTCAACTTGCTTATGCAATTACTTGTCATAAGTTCCAAGGTAGTGAAACCGATACTGTTATAGTAGGTGTAAATTATTCTGCTTATACTTTACTATGTAGACAATGGGTATACACTGCCATTACAAGAGCAAAAAAGAAATGTATTCTTTGTGCTGAAAAAAGAGCATTAGAAACTGCTATTGCTACAACAAAAGTTTCTACTAAACAAACACTATTATCTGAAATGTTAAGTGGATATTATGACCTTAACGCAGACTTAAAGAATAGTTCTTCTAATGATGATGAATATACTTATTCTTTATATGAGGAATAAAAGTGTTTTTAGTGTTATATTTTCAATTTTAAGACTTATTTAGGGGGTATTTCTGCATTTTGAATACTTCCCTTATAAGTTATTAAGGGGTATGCAAATAGAGACAAAACGTTCAATTTTACCCCTTATTTTAGCCTTAGATTTTAAAGAATAGGAGAAGAGAAAATATGAAAAGAGCAGTAAATACTTATTTAATTATTCCAGGCAACAATGATTTTAGACCACAATATAATACTGATTTACTTGAATTTGTAGTTTACTATAGCTGGTGGATACGAGATAAAGACCATCAAATGTATGAGGAAATATTACCAAAAATTATTCAATGGATAAAAGATAATTATGATAAAATTCCTTATTTAGATAACTCAAATGAATATTATCGTATCGCAATTACTCCTACTAATGCTTTTGAATTATCGGTGTGGGCAACGCCTCTTAGTAATAGCAAGTATAGTTATAAAAAGAAAATTATCCTATCTTCTAATGATGATTGATTTTTATTTTATCAACAGCATATAATATAGAGAAGGAGGAATTACTTAATGAACTTATTAGGTATCTTAATTTTTGCAATACAAATGTTGATTATTTTTTATCTGTATTTTTTAATAATAATTTTGAAAGATGAACTAGCAAATATGAAAACAAAACAATATTCGTTAGAAGAAAAATTAAATGGAAAGGAGGATAAATAATGGAACCTATAATTAACAAAATAAATAATATAACTACCGAAGAAATTAATCATACTATCGAATTAATAAAAAGTGATGATTATAAAGAAAGATTTAGAGCAGAATATTTTTTATTAATGTGGAGAATCGCTAAATTATCTACATTAATTGGGGCAATTAATTCTGGAGTGGTAGACTTTACGCCTAATTGTCCAGTTGAACTTTTAACTGAACAATTAAATGCTATGTACAATTACTTAATAATACTTAGCAAAAGAGCAAAAATCGAACATATAGATGTCGATTTTCAAGAAGATAAATAATATATGTTTAATTTTAAACCATTCCCACCATATGTCTTTGTTCCAAAATATGATGTCTTGGTTCCAAAATATGACCCAAACAACTATTTAAAATTTCTTGCAGATAGTATATTTCAACCACTTTTCTTTACAAAAGACCAAATTGCAATTACAATGGAGGAATGATAATTTATGAACGCAGGAAAATCTTTTGAACACCAATTTCAAAAATCTTTATTAAAAGATAAATTTTACACTTTGCGTCTAATAGACCCTCCTTCTTCTTTTGGTAAAGATAGCACTAAGGTAAGATTTAGTGCTAAAAATCCATATGACTTTATCGCCTATAAGTATCCAACTCTCTTTTGTTTAGAGTTAAAATCAGTTATAGGAACTAGTGTAAGTTTTCAAACGGAAGAAGAAGCAAAACAAAAGAAAAATACTTCAGCAAATATCAAATGGCACCAAATAAAATCTTTATTAGAAGCAGCCGAGTATATTGATGTAAATGCTATGTTTATTATTAACTTTAGAAAAACTAATAAAACGTACGCTGTTCCTATTGAAGATTTCATATCATTTATTACATCGCCTGACTTTAATAAAAAGTCAATAAACGAAGATGACTGTAAGATGCTAGGGCTACTTATCCCTCAGAAACTAAATAGGACTACATATCATTATGACTTCCAGCACATTTATGATATCATATATGAAGAATTTTATGACGGAGAGGATATTGACCTAGGTAAAGAATATGAAGTACATTGTGAGAGTATCGACGAAGATGAGATAGAATAAAATGCAATTTAAACTACAATTAAATTCGGCATAAAAAAGGGTAGATTTTACACTACCCTTTTATTTTTTTTATTTATTTGCAACCAAAATTAGTTGCATTTTGTATTTGAAACCTTTTTTGGTTGCAAGGTTTGTTTAATAGTTATTATTTATCTGCTTGTTCTTTTAAATATTTATTCATTTTCTCAACGGCTTTATCTATTGTTTGAGAAATAAGTTCTTTAGAGATAAAAGGTTTTAAAGCGTTAGGTAATTTTTCGTGTATCCAATCTACTACCATTGCTTTCTTCACTTGACCTTGTCCAGATTCTTTAATAAGAACTTCGGCTTTTACAACTAGGTTATAAACTAATTTTCTAAACCAACCGTATTTAACGAATAATATAAAACCAATCACTAAAGCAACAATGCTTGCAATAACTATTAAGGCAATTTGCCAAGAATTAAGAGTTGCTAATATCATAGTATCCTCCTTGTATAATATAATTTTTTATAATATAATTAAATTAATAAAATATAAAAATATTTGCTAATTTAACTAGTTTAACTAGCAAATAGTCCATACAAGTTCACCATTTAAAACATATAAGTCAGTAGTGCTAACTACGTAACAATAGGAACCTATTCTATTTTTAGGTAAATTATCTAAATCTGCAACATCATCACATACATAGCTATCGCTATCGTAATCAGGACTTGCAGCTGCTATTAATCTCCAAGGCATATAAAAATCTCCTTTTAAATTTATTATTTATTTAGACTTATTTAGATTCTGTCTTCATATAATATTCATCATATTTTTCACGGATTAAGACCATACAGGCAGCTTCAAAACCATTTCCACCTAATGAATGATATTTGTCGTGTTCTGAGAATATACTCTGAAAGGAAGTTTCGGTTGGCACTTCTCCTGCACGTAGCCTCTCAGAGAAATCTATTATATGTGAACGGAGTCTATCTCTTTCATTTTTATTAACTTCTGCTTGCAAGGCATTAATATTCTTATCTATTTCTTGCATATGCGGAGTGATTTTTTCTTGTAACATTTCTGTTAATACACTTTCTATAATCTTCTTCGATTGTTTACTAAACCACTTAATAACAGCCACAATCGTTCCAACAATAGTGCTAATACCCCCTAAAACACTAGCAACAATTGTAATTATTGTGCCAAGGTTCATTTTAAACTCACCACTTTCTTGAAAATCTTCTGTTGTAATTCTTAAGTTCTTTGTGTAAAGAACATCGTTTGTATGTTTTATTATTTTATAATGTTTGATAATTCTTTCTTTAACTATTGTAAAATTTCCATCGCTGTAATATCCATTGTGCTTGCGTCAGAATCTAAGTTAAAAGAAATTTTTTTAATCAAATAATTAGTATTCTTATCTTTAACTTGGAATATTTTATTATCTGATGTTTGAACCAATTGTTCAGACTTTGTTGTAAAGTCCTTATATGTTTGACCAAATTCTATTTTTTGGTTAACATTATATAAATAATTAGGTATAACATTTAGATTAATCGTATTAGGCAAATAAGAGTGCAAATAAAGCTCATAATCCGCCCTAATTTGAGCGATATAATCTGAAGATAGGTTACCATACTCACCATCTGTTAAAATGTAAGGAATAGCCGAATTTAGCCTTCCTTCGAGATACCAATAACGAGTTCCCGCAATTTCTACTAATTGTACTACAAAGATAGTATAATCGCCCACAAAAGAATTTTGCGGTAAAGCCTGATACACAGTTTTACTTGTTGTAATTAAATGTGCTTGTTCATATAAAGAGCCATCTTGGTTCGTTACATATATGCTGGTATTATTCTCAGTGTTAGGATATTGAGGCATAAAGGTTATTCTTGTTCCCAAATTAAATTGGGTTAAAGGTATTCCATTAACATCAATATCATTAATAGATACAGAGTAAGTGGCAAGAGTTAAGTTATTTAAATTACTTAAACCGCCATAATAATTTTCCCCAGTAAGTCTTCTATTAATATAGAAAGGACTGCGGACAGTATTATTTACGCTCACCGCTTTAACTTGCAAGTGAGATAATAATTGTAAAGCTGGTCTATTAATCTCATATAGTCCATCATTTGATATAAACACTTTATTCTCATCGTATAATCCATAATACATAGATAATACGTAAGAAGTATTAGGAGCTAATTGATTTCCATCAAAGTTATATGCTTGAGCAGGAAAGTCTGGATAAGGATTTCCGTCAGCATTCTCATAAGGAAATAGATAAAAATCTCCACTCCAAGTTTCAGTGCCAAAAATCTTTTTAGTAAAATTGTCATACCAAAATGAAACATAATTGATTGTTGGATTACTTAGTCCATTGTCTGGAGTAGTAAAACCAATTGTAGAACCAGCAGTAAAAGTATTTTGTGTAAATCCAGAAGAACCACCTAAACTATCAAAGTCTAATTGTAATTCTGTATCATTAGCATATCGAGCCGACTTTGCAAAGAAAGTTGTTTCGTGAGTTTTTCCATAAATGATAATCTCATTCTTTACATTTGTAAATTCAACGTCTGATGTATTACTAATAACTTGGTTTTCTGGAATTCTTAGCGTTGGTGAAGTTAAGCCGTTAGGTATTTCTTGGAAAATAAACACGCCGTTTTCATCAAAAAAGAACTCCCAGTTAGGAAGGGTGTCTCTAATTTCTTGTAATAATTGTAATTTTGTTGCTCCTGCAGACACTTTTATGCTATAAGGTAAATATTGGTAATATGAAGGAATATCTGCTATAGCATATTTAGTGATTCCACATAGATTAGTAAGCACATCGACTATTACAGTGCGTGTTTCTTTTCTTACCCACTCGCCATTAATATATTCATCGCCTCTAATCTCAACTGATAAGTTAGGCAATTGACCTTGTCTTTGGTCAGATAATTCTGCCATTCTGTCAAGTAAATTAAAAGATAATGAATCTTCAGTTGCTGATATTTGTTCACTAGGTTTATCTACCAAGTAACAACCCATATTAAACCACTCTATCTTATCTTCTTCCTTTACTAATGGAGAAAGAGTTATATTTTCTATACCAATAAATATTTTTAAATATCGGTCATACCAAATATGCCCTTCTCCACTAAGCACTGAAGAAAAGGCGTGAACATTTTGTGTAAATACTGGGCTGTTAAATTTAGCAGGAATGGCTAGTTCTAAAGACCCAGAACGACGTAAATCGTTATCAGCGTCAAAGGTTAAACTTCCACTAATAACTTTTGTTTGCAACACATCAATTAAAGTATTAGAAAAATCATACACTTCTATTTTAACGTGTTTATTTCTTAAAGGTTGGTTAAAAATGTTATATCTTGTAGTAGAAATATCCATATAATATAATAACCTCCCTTCATTAAATATTTATATTATTAGAATTTCCTATTGTCGTAGTTAAACCGTTAGTTGTTCCATCACTATACACAAGTGGAAAATAACCAAGCATACCAACGCTATCTAACCCTTCTTGCGTAAGTGGCACGATTTCTACCCAATCATAACTTGTATCATTAATAGCATTGAATAAACTAGAATTAAATGAGTTATTTGCTCCACCATTAACATAAATAACCCAAATATTTCCTAAAGTATCTTTAAGTATTTTAGGTCGTCTATTTGTTAAGAAACTATTAAGCATTTCTCTATTTTTAACTTCATCTAAATAACTAATGCCACTATCTCTGTAATTAGTCATTGTGCTTCTACTTAAAGAAGTTACAGTAATACTACCTTTATTATAACTGATAGAAGCATTGTTAACTATTGTAGGATAAATTGCTCCATAAGGCTCATATACGCCCGTTAAAGCAACTTTTTGGTAGTCCCCATATTGTAAGCCGCTCTTCAAAGTAAAGAGTTGATATGGGTCGCAAACGCACGCATTTTCAAATGAACTATAGACCTTAGAATGAATAGTTGAACTTAATAAATTTCCATCATTGTCATATAGATATAAAGTATATTCATACACTACTCCAGATTGATTATATGGGTCTATCATTGAAAAATTTGCTTTATAAGTTGATGTCATAAGAGCAATTTCTTCATTAGATGTCAGAGGAGAATTATCTAATAGTTTACGTGTGAGAATCACTTTTCCAATATTTTGCCAACTATCATTATCAATTTTAGTAGTAATTTTTATATATCCACCACAATAATTTTCTAATTCTAAATAAGAACTAGACAACACAGCTTGGTCATAAGTAGCACTACAATTAATTGAATTTTCTATGACCATTCCATCACTAGTAGAGAATGTATACCTTAAGACATATGAAAGATAAGCAAATTGACTACCTATCCCACTAGGTAAAATATTATTAAATTGTATAGGGTTTCCTGTGTTATATAAAACTGGGGTGGCTTGAAGTAATACTTCCGCACTACCATCTTGTGGACGACCATATAAATTTACATAATAATAACCAAGAGTTGCTGCACTGTTAATATCTTGTGTGTTAAATACAGGATAAAGATTTAACGTACTATTATAAATGAAGCCAGTAAATTTAGTATTTAATGCAGAGTCAGTGTAAAAATCTAATGTTGGTTTCGCAAAACAAGTAAAAAATGCTGGTTGCGAAATAGTAGATAATACCAATCTATCTTTACTAACACTAGATACTGTTAAATTATAGTTATGATTATTTTTAACTGCATTTGCTTTTAGTGAAACAAAAATATTAAAAGTGCGAATATAATCGCCAATATCTGTAACATCATAAAAATTATAATTTAAATTTACTTTTGTTGCAGTGCTAGTAGTAATATCTGTAACTTTAATTAATAGTTTATCAACTGCTACACCACCAACTAAAGTTACATTAATATTAATTCCACCTGTAAAATAAGTAGCGTCAAATGGAGCTATCATACCTACTAAAGGTTGAACTAAATTATAAGATTCTCTTTCTGCGTCTGTTTCAGTAACAAATTTAGCATATAAAGTTACGTTTTCAGTAAGTGTTGCTCCAGCCGTTGCGGGTTCAGAAAATGTTGAATCTAAAAACCAACCATTAAAAACATTATTTTCTTTTACGCAAAAAGGAAGTGGGTTGGGTAAAGTAGTTTTATCTTGCGTAGTAGAACTTATAAACCCATCTTCTAGTACGCCATTATAAGTCTGATATTGAATTGAATATGCCATACTTTACCTACCATTTAACAACTGTGCCACACCATTGAAAGCCATTATACCAAATATTAAGTTCATATAAAGCGTCTGCATTGACAGGAGTAAATACACCATTAGCACAATCATCACCTTTAAAATACACTCCTAAAGTATTAGTAAAGGTCATACTTGGCGTTGTAGGGAATGTGATAACTGTAGTTCTATCGCCTTGTGGGAGTTTTGTTAAATCAACTGCTTTTAAAGTAATTGCTGTTGGAGAACTTAACTTATAATAAGCCACGTGAGAGCAATCAATAGTTTTAGCACCAGAAGTAGTATCTGCTATATTTCCTTTTGATACACACGTCCAGTCTGTAAGTTTTGTTTTATCTCCTTGACCATATATATAAACACTTTGAGTTTCTTGAACAAAAACTAGGTCATATATATTTACGTCTGATAAAGTCGTTAAATCATTAATAGTGTTTGCTAACTTACTTATTGTAGGTCTATTATTGATTATATCTTCAAGACCTGATATTCCATTTTCAACATCTGTAATACGTAAATCTAAAGCACTTCCTTTTCTAGCGTTAGAAGCATTAGCAGAATCTATTGACGTCCCAGCACTATCAGCATAAGGAATTACTCCACTAATTTGTGAAGCCAAAATTTTAATAAGACTAGGGTCAACCTTACCAGTTGCAGAACTTATAGCATTAAGATAATTTGTAAGAGCCTTAATGGCTGTAAAAGCATTATCAATTTCTACGCCAGTATATGAACTTTTATAATTTTCAGTTGCCATTTTATTCTCCTTTCTTTGAGAATTTAAAATGATATTTTATTTAATTTTGTTTAGTATTACTAAACTTTTTGTTTAATTTGTCTAATCTAAATAAGATTAATTTCCTTCATATGTTCCAGTTACACCTGCAATAGTAACACCTTTTCTAATATTACTTGGAATTAGCGTGCTAGGTTTAATTATTGTAATTTTACTATAATAGGTAAGACACTCTCCACTAGTCCCAGTTGCCTGTGATTGATATTGAAATTCCAACCCTTGTATTATTTGATTACCACTGGCTAGATGTAAATCATCGATGGTTATTTCCTTCACATTCTCGAGTAAGCCATCGTGCATATATGCAACAAGATTTCCATCTCTATCATAAATATCAACAGTAGGTATAGAGTTATCGCCTGCTGTAAACTGTAGACTCGCCCCACAGCCTTCTTGATATAGGTTGTTATCAGCCTCAGACCCGTTACAAAATTTAATTATTCCGTTGCTTCCATCTGCTCCACCCCCGTAATCGTCTATAAAGTTATAGACAAGCCCTTTATCATTGAAAGTTTTATGAGAAAGAGCATCACAATAATCCAACCTATTAATATACACATCACTTGCATTACCATTTAAATGGTTTGTTGCTTTTGTAGCGGTACAACTACTATCAATAAAGAGTGTATTATTAATTTGATTAACTCCTGTAATTCCAGCAGAAGCTACATTAACTATTAAATCAACATCTTTACGACAGATTGTGCCTTTAGTTTGTAAAGTATAACTACCATTTTCAGTGATGGAAATTTGTATATTATTTATATCTGATATTCTCTTTGCACTATTTGCCGCTGTACTATTTGAAAATTCACTGACAGTTATTACTTTACTCTTTGCCATTAGTTCTTAGTATACGCTCCTGTGTAAATTGGGATTCCACCAGCAATACCAGCAATTGTAACATCGGCTGGAATATTGTCTGGGATAAGAGTATCTGGTCTCATAACATCAATAGAGTCAGCATAATATCCATCGGCTGTGAAGAATGATTGATAATTGTCGTGAACAGCCGCTTGCTTACTAAAGTCTAAAACTAAGGCTTTGTTTAAAGAAGCTTGACTGCTATAAGTTAAATTTGAAATAGGAATTGGGTCAACTGTAACGCTTGATAAGAATTGTCCACTGTCTGGAGTTACAGTTTGAGAAGTTGCTTTTGGAGATATTGTTTTAGATTGTAAATTAACAGTAGCTTTTAAAGTGCCATCGTAATATCCTTTAGGAATAATTACACCAGCGGCATTATTAACTAATACTCCAGAGGTTGCTTTAGGCATAGAACCAATAACTTTGCCATTGTGACCATACGCAGTATATCCAGTTAATAATTGAGAACCATCTACAATTGTAGCGTCAGAAGTGTCTTTATATTTTGCAGGAATAGCGTTAACAATTACAGGGTTCAAACCACTATATCCACTATCTGGAGTAATAGTTTGTTGAGAAGTTGTAGGAGTTACAGTCTTTGATTGGTTTTTAACATCCGAAGCCACTGTAACTTGAATATTATTTCTTACAATAGTGTCTTGCGTACTTAAACTATATGTTCCAGTTCCTAAACTAATTTTAATAGGGTCTCTTGAAGCATATAAAGTAGTTTCGGTAACCGTTTGAGCGGTTGTTTTAGGCGTATACTTTAATGCTCCATTGGCAGAGGTGGATAAACCTAGCAAGAATGGTAAAGAACAAACTAAGGTAGAGCCTTGAGTAATACCACCATTAGCATTATTTGAAATAACTATACCTGTAGCATTATCAAATTGACCAATTATTTTATTGCCATCATAGCTTTTAACTATACAAGTTGCCATATTATTATATAATCCTTTCTAAATTTTCCTAGTTTTACGTTTAATTTTCGTAAACTTTCGTAATTTATTATTTATTCTTTTTTCCAAAATATAACTTCCATCATAAGTATTAATATTACCAGTTATCTTTTCTCCTTGGGCATAAGCAGTTTTATCTAATGCAATATCAGCCTCAGAAGCTGTTGCGTCGTACGTGTCAATACCCATTGAAGATTTTGTAATATAAACTTTATTTTCAGCACCCTTTGTATATAAAGTCCAAAGTTGTCCATCTACAACCGCACTATAATATACATTATTAGAGGTTTTCCTTGTAAAAGGAAGGTTTAAATACTCTCCTGATTGAAGTTGTAATTTAATATGATTGGTAAATAATAAACTTTCATTAATTAAATCACTAACGCTAGGAACTGATACTCCATTTACATTATTAATATCACTATCTGTAATACTAATTAAAATAGGAGTAATTTGTCCAGCCGTTTGTGTAGTAGTTTGTACAGCCCCAAGAATAAAAAGTTTTGTCATTTGATTTTGTGGAGCCATACAAATAACGGGAGTTCCAATAGATAGAACTCCACAGTTTTGTATTCGCTTTACATCAGTATAAATTTTATCATTGATAGAAAGAGTATAATTTATACCCAGACTATCAACGCCTATTAATATTCCATAATAGATTTTGTCATAAGGCAAAGTTTTATATGCTTCACTAAGCACATTATCTAATGCTTGCTCTAATGCAACTCTAATCTCTTTACCTGTTTGAGCATTTAAAGACATATTATGTTATACCCTTTCTATATTATATTCTCTTTGTTCTTCGTTGCATACTACCAATTTGTTTAATTTGTTCTATAAAATTAGTAACATCAACATCTTGCTCCTTAGTAGAAATATTACCTATATTAATAGATAGTCCACCACCTTGTTTATCCATTTGATTTACAAGGGCTTTTTGTTGTCCTTCAGTTAATACAAGTTCTCCTTTAAGAAGTTTAGTAATTTGTTCGTTTGGATTGGTGCGAACTCCGCCAATTACACCACCAGTATGCGAACTTGGAATATAAGGAGTTAGATTGCCAAATCTAGTTCCAGTTTTTCCCCATTCGTTAAAATAGTCTTGAGTATAAGAGCCTTCATATCCAGCACTTCTTGCAATAGAATCTATAACAGCAAGTTTACTAGCATAGTCCATTTCAAGCCAATCGGCTAATTTACCTGCTTCTCTATAATAAGCAAGCATAGCGTCCTTTTCATCTCCTGTCATAGTAGACAAAATTTCTTGAAGTTGCTCTACGCCGTTTATTGCTTGAGATAAATCATCTAACCCAGCGTCTTGAATAGCCTTGGTAAGTTGTTCAGTTGCTGATTGCATAGCAGATTCATCTTTTACATATCGCCAACCTTGTGAAGTATAAGTTAAGACATATTTATTTTGAGCCTTAGCTAAAGCAAGTCTGGCTTCTTCTACGGCTTTTAGTTTTTCTTCTGTCTTTAGTTCTTCTTCTCGTTCGCTTTGAATCTTCTTTAAAATACTTAACTTTTCATCTAGTGTGTTATAAGCAAAATCAGTTTTCTCAATAGTTTCTTTTAATGTAGTATATCTTTCAATAATACTATTAAACATCTGTATAACTTCAGGAGTTTGGTTTTCCAAATTTAAAAGTTCTTTAACTTTGGCAATTACAGCGTCTATTGTAGCAATAGAATTAACTTGTGTATCTGCTAAATCTCCTATATCTGTACCTTGCTCTAAGGCAAAAGTAGGAAGTGCTTGAAATTGTGCTATTAAATTACTAAGATTAAATACTTCCTCATCTTGGTAAACTTTTTGAAGTGCTGTAATTTGATTTTGTAATGAAGTAATTTCTTGATATGCTTCATTACCTTGAAGTTCTTTTAATAACTGATTATAAGTATTAGTCCAACCTTCTCTAAATTGTCTAATTTCTTCAACAGTAAACTTAGGTTCACCCTTAGCACGAACATTCTTTAGTAGTGTGCGTTCTCGCTTACTTAAATATTCTTCTAAAGACATAGCTCGAGTACCAGTCCATAGTTCGCTTTTTCTAATAGCAGATGTATTTTTGCCTAAAGTATTAATCTGCTTTTGATAAGCGTCAATAGTCTTTTGAACTTCTGTTCTTTGAACATTAAATAAAGCCTTTAACTTTTCTTTTCTTGCATCTAGACTATCATTTGCTAAGTCCATTTGAGAAGATACAAAGCCATAAGTTTCTGCTAAGTTCTTTTCGGCTGCATTTAATGCAGTAATTTCTTTAGCGGTTTTATTAATAGTTTGTGAGTATTCAAGATATACATCACGCTCTTTCAAAAATTCATCAAAACGCTCTTTTTGTTTTGTGGCATTTTCAGAAGCAAGGGTAATCGCTTCTTCCATATCAGCCTTGATTTTATTAATAATAGTTGTAACAGCACTCCATACTATTGTAATGCCTGTGATTGCAAGAGAAGCTATTTTTAATGCTTTGCTAAGCTTATTGGTAGAAGCAATATTTGTATTCATAGCAGCATTATTCAATTGCATTGCTTGAGTGTTTTCATTAACGGCTTGCGTTTCAGCTTTAGTAGAAATTGTTTTACTTACAGAAGCTACGTGATTAGCTCTAAAGCCTTTAGTTAAAGCCATAACATAATTAACTATTACTGGAAGTTTTATTCCTGCAACTAAACCCGAGATAGCAAACAAAACGTTGTGTAGTCCACCAAGATAAGTAGCTAATTTTACAACACTCTTACCTGCGTCAATAAAGAATTTTAAAAGATTAGAATCTAAAGTTGCTTGAGCAAGTTCGTTCCACGCTTGCTTTAGTTGATTTAATTTACCTTGTACACTGTCAGCAAATTTACCTTCTTCTTCAATTGCGGAACCAGCAGCGTTTGCACTTTCTGTTATTACTTTATCAACAGTTTCCCAGTTTTGCATTAAAGCAACTAAAATTTTATTTTGTCTATTACCAGCAATTGCTTCTGTAACATATGCTTTTACTTCTGAACTTAATCCAGCCCAACGTGGTTGTAAGTCTGCTAAAATGTCATATGTAGAACGTAATTCTCCATTAACATCATATACAGATACACCTTTAACATACTTATCAAATACAGACTGAATCTTAGCAATAACCTTGGTGTTATCTTCGCCGTCTTCTGTAACTTTTCTAATTCTTTGTGAAATAGCATTCAAGCCTTGGCTCGCAACTTCGGCATTACGCATAACTTCGGTTACCGCTGTTAATAACGCTATAGTCTCTTCAATTGAAGTGCCTGATTGAGCCATAACAGCAGAAATTCTAGTCATACCGTTGGTTAAGTCGTCAGTATCTACCGCAAAGTTATTTGAAGTGTGGTTCAAAAGGTCTAGAACTCTATTAGCAGATGACGCTTCTAGTCCAAAGCCTTTTAATATTGCTATAAGAGAAGAAGCGGCTTCTTCAGTATTTGTAATACCATCAGCAACATTTGTCATTCTTATAGCAACTTCAGCTAAGTCAAAAGATTGATTTAATTCATAACCTGCTTTTTTAAATTGAGCAACGGCGAGCAAAGCTTGGTCTGCGGTGCTATAAACTTTATCAGCTAGTTCATTAGCTTTATCTATAACGCCACTTAATTCTTTGTTAGTTAAGTCAGCAACTTTGTTTAATTCAACTATAGCATCATCAAGCTTTTTAATTTCTTGAATCATACTCCTAATAGCTTTTACTAAACTTGCAAATGTTACTGTAGCAGCAGACCAGACCATAAATTTCTTGAACGCTTCTTTAAACTGTTCGCCAATACTTAACGCTCTTTTGCCTGTGTCAGAAAGTTGTCGATTGAATACCTTAATCGCTTCAACCTTTTCTTTTCCTGTTAATTTGCTGATTCTATTTAATTCTTGAGTGAAGTAGTTAATTTGTTGTGCTGTTAATTTACCATTTTGTTTAAAATATGTAAATCTTTCTTGCACATTTTTTAACGCAATATTGGCTTCTGTATTATGCGTTTTTAAAGTTTGTTGAGTAGATATTAATTTACCCGTGCCGTCAGTTACAACTTTTAATGTTTTGTTTGTTCCAATAGCATAAGTATTAACTACTTTAATAACTTTACCAAGTTCATTATATGCTTTTACTGAACTTTCTAGTTTTGCACTAGGTTCAATATCTTTTATATTAAATGGCTTAGTAGAATTATCTATTCCAAGATTAGTTACACTAATACTACCTAGGGCTTTCTTTATCGCTGCTTTGAATTGTGCAGCCATATAATCAACATCAAAATTTACTTTTACATTATTAACCGCTACATTATATTTCGATAACAAATCTCGTAACTCTTTAGGACTTGTTACTATCTTAACGCCAACGCCAACATAATAATTATATTGTGCCATAACTACCTCCTTTCCTATTTATTAGACGCTTTTTGATAAGCATAACTTGTCAAAGCAGCAACTAATTGTGAAGCATTAGTTACGCCTGGCAAATCTAATTCATCAATATTTAAAATAATATTTTTTGCTTTCTCTCTTATAGCAGAAAGAATTGCTTGTGATTTATTTGTATCTATAGAAGTTAAATTCTTATTAGGACTATCTCCTACATAGCCACCAGTTCTACCTAAACCAAAGAATTTACTTAGGTCTATTCCTGTTGCTGTAGAATTTTTTTGTGAATCATAATATTTCTTTGATAATTCTGGGTCGCCAAAACTATCTAAAGTTTTTAATTTACTTTCCCAATCAGAAGCGAGCCAATTAGATAAATTTCCTGCCTCTCTAAAATACGTTCTCATATTATCTAATACAGAACCACTAGCAAGAGAATAGATACTACGTAATGCCTCTATTCCAGCAATAGCCTGAGATAAATCATCTAGCCCTGCATTTTTTAAAGCACTATCTAATTCTGCCTGAGCTTCTTCTAAGGTACTCTTTTCAACTATATAACGCCAACCTTCTTTAGTGCGTACTAGCATATGAGTTCTTTCGGCTTCAGCTAGTTTTTGTCTAGCTTCTTCAATAGCTTTTAATTTTTCTTGTCGCTCTAATTCTTTTTCTCTATTGCTTTGAATATCTTTAAGTTCTTGCAATTTATCTCCTAAGTATTCAAAAGCATAGTCTTTATTTAAAACAATATCAAGTTGCTCTTGGTAAGCCTTTAGTAAAGACTCTATATAAAGCTGAGCCTCTCCACTTAAAGAACCATCACTAAGTTCTTTTTCTATATCAGCAACTAAGGCGTCAATAGATTTATACATAGTAAGTTGGGTTTCTTTTGTTTTATCTAAAGAAAAATCAGCAGCATTTAAAAACTCTCCTATTTTAGTACGTAATTCTATAATCTTAGGATTACCTTCAAGGTCAGCGGCTAAGCCTAATTGTTTCCATTCATTGTAAAGTTGTTCGTAATATTCTAAAGCGGCTTGCCATTCGTCCCTATGCGATGCACTAATATTCTCATTAGAAGCCATACTCCTAAGCATTTTTATTTTTTCTTCAAAAGAAGCTTCCTGAAATGCGTGTATTCTACCTTTACCCGCAGAACTTTGTGTAGCATTATACCAATAACTTGGAAGTTTGTTAACAGCCATAGCATTAGCAGTATCTTCTACTACTTTTTGTCTTGCTAAAGCTTGTTGTCTTATAATGTCAGCAATTGCTTCAATCTTATCGGTTCTAGTTCCTAATTGAGCTATTTCATTATCTATTCCATAAAGAGCAAATTGCTTTTCTAATACATTTAATTTATTTACTTCAGAAGCAGTAGCGTCAGTTTTTGTGATAAGTTTAATATATTCATCATAATTACTCATTAGAGTATCGTATTGAGATTTATTCTTATCATAGAATTTTTCAGCTTCTTCTGCTTCTTTTTTCATAGACTCTGTAATACGAGAATCTATAAATTGAATAGCTGTATAAACTGCAATTAAAGCTGTTATAACTATAGATATATGTTTTAAGGAAGCGGTTAACCCATTAACTGTATTGGTTGCTGCATTAGTAACCTCTCCATAACTACGTTCGGCAATAACATATTCTTTGCCCATAACCGTCATTACTTGGTATTGATAAGTAAGACCGTTAATCTCAGTAGTTAGTCTAATAACATTTGTTCTTAAAGAGCTAATAAGGAGTATAATTTGAGGTAGTTTCCAAGCTAGTATAATTATGCCCAAACGCCCTAAAATCTTGAATAAGCCCCCTAAATCAGTCCCAAATTTAACAATACTAGTTAATATATCTAGTATTCCTTTTTCTGTGTCTGAAGTTAAACTTCTTAGAGCAAATTCTTGAATAGCTTGTTTTAACGCATTTAACTTACCTTGAACACTTTGTAAAACTTTTTGTTCTTCTTCCTTAGCTGAGCCATAAGCATAAGCACTTTCTGCAACAACTTTTTGAACATTTGCCCAGTTGCTCATAATAGCTGCTAAAACTTTATTTTGTCTATTACCAGCTAACAATTCAGTAATATAAGATTGTGATAAAGATGATAAAGTATCCCACACAGTAGCAAGGTCAGCTAATACATCATAAGTAGAACGAAGCTCTCCAGTTTGCTTGTCGTAAACTGAAACTGCTCCCCTAGTATATTTATACAAACCTTCTTCTATCTTAGATATTACTTGACTATTGTCTTGTCCATCTTCAGTTACTCTACGCATTCTTTGTGAAATTGTATTTAGACCTTGACTGACTACTTCAGAATTTCTTAAAATTTCAAAGCCACCAGTTAAAAGACCAATAGTTTCTTCGTAAGAAGTTCCAGTCTGTGCCATAACGGCTGATATTCTTTGCATACCGTCAGTTAAATTATTAACATCGACGGCGAAATTATTAGATATATGATTTAATACGTCTAGAACTCGACCAACTTCAGTAGCCTCCATATTGAAACCTCTTAAGATTGCAATAAGAGAAGTTGCGGCATCTTCTGCATTTTCTATTCCATCTGCTACATTAACAGTACGTAAAGCAGTTTCTGCTAAGATAAACGATTGGTCTAAACTATAACCAGCCTTTTTAAATTGTGCTACCGCTCTTAACGCTTCGTCAGCAGTTGTGGATACCCTAGAAGCCAAAGCATTTGCGTCTTTTTGAACTTTAGCGATTTGCGTTTGTGAAAGGTCGGCAACTTTATTAAGTTCGACCATTGCATCATCAACGGCTTTCACTTCTTTTACTAGTTTCTTAATAGAATTAATAATACCAAAGAAACCAACAGTAATAGTTATCCAAGATGTAAACTTTTGTAGATTCTGCTTAAATATACCAAGCCAAGACTGACTGCGTTTGCTAATATCGGCAAGTTCTGTTTGAATTTTTCTTAATGCTTCTAGTTTATCTTTGCCTGTAAGTTGATTGGTAGCCTCTAATTCATCAGTAAAACGTCTAAACTGAACTTTAGAAAGTTTGCCAATTTTACGTAAATTATTTAGTCTAATCTTTAACTCTTCATATCTTCTAGTAGTATCACTTGCTCTAGTAGTAAGAGTTTTAGTTAAAGAAATTAACCCCTGTCCCTCTTTAAAAGTGGCTCTAATAGTGGTATTTAAATTTTGCTGATATTTATACATTTCAGTAACTGAAGGTGGTTTCTTTAAAGAAAATCTACTAGTAGTAGAAAATTGTTCAAGAATTCCCATCTTAGAAACATCATCTTTATTAAGTCCATCAATAGGACTTATAGGAGTTGCTACTTTACTAGCAATACCACTTCCACCACTGCCACTACCTGGAGCAAGTCCTGCCATATAACCTAAATTAGAATTTTTTAATACATTCCTAATTGCTGTATTAAAACCACTTCGTAACCCAGTAGTACTAAACTTAAGTCGAATTCCAGTTGCCAAAACTTTATCTGCACTAAGTTTATTAAGTTGTTCTTGAATATCTTGAGCAGTTGTAGTAATCTGTATTCCACTGGATATATAATAATTAGTGCCAGTTATTTTATTAGCCATATTTCCTCATATACCTCCTTTCTTCAATAATTAATTTATTTATTATGTAATCTTGGTTGTCCACCAGGTTGACCAACTGGAATACAACCAACTTTTTTGAATGCTTTGTTTAATAGTGTAGCATAATTTGCCTTTGCCCATTCATAGGTTTTCTCAAACATTCCTACTTTTTTCCAAGGTTTAGGTATTAATTTGCCACGGATTCTTTTCGCCATATTACCACGATAATGCGAATTTGGGTCGATAGTCATTCCGTGTTCTAGCCATTTAATCATATGCCAAGATACATACTTTCCATTAATTGTATTATCACCAGCCGTAGGAAAATCTCCATAATTTTCACTAGCGTCATACGTAAACTTAAATCTTGACCAACCACCAGTTGCAGGACTTGCGTCTGCTTCTTCTTGTAGTTGTAAAAGAGTTGTATCTATATAAATAAAACCTTCAACTTTTTTATTGTTATGAACTATAATTTCTCTTTTTATATACTGTTTAAAAACATCTACATTAATATTTCTACTTTTGAAGTTCTTTTTAAACTCTTTTATAACAGAATCCAAAACGCTAGACATCACAGTATATAAAAACATCGAGCCGAAAATTCGGTCAAATTCTGAATGGTTTTTAAACACCACCATAAATTATAAATCCTTTCTTCAAAACTTCAAAAATAGCCTATTTTTAAGCCTTAAATTGCAAAATAAAAAGCAGTTTAAAGAATAAAATAGGTTAGTAAAAAATAGGACTAAGAGTATTGTTTTTCTTAGTCCTATAGATTTATAAAAGTTTATTTCTATTTATCTACCTTTTATCTACCTTCAACAGCAGAATCTACATCTTTACGTATTTTCTCTAAGCGTGTAGTTTCTTCAACAGAAGGTTTTGGCTTTTGAGTTTTACGTTCTTCTCTTGCTGCTTGTTTGGTAGTTTCTGCAACTGTCTTATTAATTAAAAGTTCTATTAGTTCTGGATTACTTTTCTTTAATGCTTCAAGAGTTGCTCCCATTTGCTCCATACTAGAATCTAGTTCGGCTGATGTTGGAATGTGTGAAGCTACAAGATTTAAACTATGTATAGTAATTTGATGATTAATAGTTTCTTCTATTAAATGCCAGATTTCTTCTCTATTTTCTACAAGTTTTAAAATATCTTGTAAAAAGCGTGAAGATAAAAGGCGAAGATATTTAGCTTCAGGGTCATCAAAATCAATTTCTACATTAGCTGAATATCGCAAAACTAATAAATCAAAAATAGATTTTATTGCTGGAAGTTTATTAACTTCTAAATTCTCTGGGTCGAAATCTTCAAAGAAATTAGAAATACAATAGTTAACTAACTCGTTAACTTCTTCTGGCATTAAAAATGTTTTTACTATAATAGTTTTTCCTTTGTATTTAAATTCGGTAAATAAATCTTCATTAAGTTCTTCAAGACTAATAATATCTTCAAATTTAATATCTTGAGCAAAACTCTCTGATTTTAATTTTTTCATTCTATAAGTATTCCTTTCTATAAATTAAAATTTAATCACTAATCCACATTCTCATATAAGGAATTGATAAACCGCTTCCTACATTTGCATAGGTATAATCTGCTCCCCAAGTAATAGTCGCATATAAACTATAAACACCCGAAGTTTCAGGGTCAGACCATACAGTTTTTAAAATAGCAGTCAATTGTGTTGCTAAACTAGATGGTGCTTCTAAATAATACGTTGCAAGACCTGCAGTATAACCAATGATTTGTCCGACGTTTGAACTCACTGGAGCACCTCCTATATAAAGATAGTTACTATCATAATCCATAGATAACTCACTTGATGTAACCTTTTGATAACTCGTTTGAACTGAACCAACACTACCTGTTCCTGTAATTTGATATATTGAAACTCCTAAGGCTTCATATTGTGCCAATAGAGCTCTTAGCTTAGTTATAATGGCGTTTTTCTTTTCATCAGTCCAATTAATATTAGAAGTTAAATAAACAGGGCAACAACCTGCTACTTTTATTGTAGAGGCTCCTCCTCCACTTACTGCGTTTGTTTTTCCTGGCATAATTTTTACCTCCTAAAATTCAACATCATAACTGAAAGACATCATACCTGTTGGTTTTTCTTTGGCATAAATTACAAATCCATAATCACCTGAACTTATTGAACTATCAGGATTAGTATTTACAAATGGAGCAAAATTGCCACTTGCTGCGTCAGCAATTTCAAAATATACTTCTACTATAGATTTTGCTTGTACTCCCCATTGCTCAACAAAATATCCATACTTATATCCAGGTACATCTGTTACTTCTTTCCATCCATCAGAACTTATATCGTCTCTCCAAAATTTAAGTCTAGTTCCAAGTTGACAATATACGCTACCTTTTGTACCAGTACTAGAAGTTATAATCTTTATTAAATATTCAGTATAAGTAGTACCATCTAGGTCAAAAGCTAAACCTATTTTATAGTATGCCCATATATTAGCTTTTCCATCTTTAATTTCAGATTGTCTTCCTATTTCTATACAATCAATAAATATTGGAGAGCCATAGCTATAAGGTAATGCATATAATTTTGCACCTTGTGCGAGTTTTAAAGTTTCTTCTTCTGTAAAAGTAATGGTACCTTGTAAACTATTTATTTGTTTTACAACAATTTGGTCGTCTACATTCTTCCATTCTTCACCATTATAAATATAATATTCATACGTTGGTGTAAATACTACTCCTAATTGATAATCAGGAAGTGCTTGTTCTGACCATACAAAGTTATGCTCCCTTAATTTTGTTTGAGTATTAGTAAAGTTTTGTGTGAACAATCCAGCTGATTGAGCATATTCTTTTGAGAATAAATATTGATATAAATCATCTAATTTTTCAAATGATTTGTCAAAATCTACTCCTGCGTCAGCAATATATGTTCTTAACTTAAATAAATTGTCAGCATATTCGTTGATAAAATGACCTTCAAAATTACTAATTTTTGTTAAATTTTCTGGTAATAATCCCATCATTAATATACCACCAAATAATGCTTCGGTTATTTCACCGCTTTTCCAACCATTTTGTCGCATTAGGTCAGCTAATACACTAGTATTTACATCACTCATAGAAGTTAAAGGTGAAATGTGTAATCCGTAAAAAGAAGTATAATAATCTATTTTCTTCACAGCATAAATTACGTTAGGTTTTATATTTTCAGTAGGAAGAGAGTCCACTACTATAGCAGCTCCCCCTTCACTACCTATAAGTTTTTGTATCTTTTTTATATCAACTATGTTCATAAATACCTCCTATGCTAGGCTTTTACCCATTGCAAAGAAGAATCTAGAACATATAAAGTTTTTGACGCTGCCACATAACAAGTTGAACCCCAGCGTATTCCTGGTTCAGAAGCCACTATGATTGGTAAATCTTCTTCTGTATCGCAGATAAACTCGGTTACAAAATTGTTTTGGCTAGGTCGAGAAAGAATTTTATACATATTATCTCCTTTCTAAAAATAAAATTTAGGCTAGAGTCCAGCCTTTATCGGTTGCTATTTTCTTTTGTTCGTCTGATAACTTAGCAAGATTTGTAGCACCCATTGTTAGTGTTTGTGGAGTTGTAATAGTAGCAAGATTATTTAAAATAGTTACTATGTCATCTGTTTCAAATTGGGTAGAAGCAGAAATGTCAAACGATACTTTCATTCCCGTCATTAAAATAGATTTAAGAGAAGTACAACCACTAAATATACTATTCAGATTATTGCTATGACTAACATCTAATGCAGGAACGGTAGTTAACTGACTACAACCACTAAATATACCAGATATAAAAGTAACTTTACTAGTGTCTAATAAAGGTATAGAAGTTAATGACTTACAAGCATAAAACATAGAAGATATATTAGTAACATTACTAGTATTTAATAAAGGGATACTTGATAACTTACTACAATATCCAAACATATAAGACATATTAGTAACTTTACTAGTGTCTAATAAAGGTATAGAAGTTAATGAGTTACAATCATAAAACATAGAAGACATATCAGTAACTTTACTAGTGTCTAATTGTGGTATTGTAGTTAAACTAGAACACTTATTAAACATATTAGACATATTAGTAACATTACTTGTGTCATTATAAGTAATCAAATCATCAATAGAAGTTCCTTTATAGTTACGAAATAAATAATAACAACTTTGTGTAGCATCTAATAAATTCTTTAATGTATTTTCACTACTTCCTACTAAACAATTAGTAATTCCGACTGCCATTATCTAATCACCTCTATTCTAGGTATAACTAAGGCTGTGTCTGGCTTAGTTTTTGCCCAAATGTATATACCGCCATTATAAGACTCTACTGTTGGAGCATAATTTCCACTCATAGCGTCAACTAAACTAAAAGAAGCAATAGGATACATTGCTTGCGTAACTCCTGTAAGAGGAATTGTGGCTTTAAAACTAAAACCTAAATCAGCATAAGTTGTATCATCAGCAAATAAAGAAGCGGCAACTGATGTATTAGTAAATGATAAGTTCTTTGCTTGAAAACTATCACTTAAATCATTCCAATTATATACGCCTTCTTCAGATACATATTGATATAAATGCCCTACTACAAATACATCATTAGTAGTAGGGGTTGCGACTTGACCAATAGCAATAGTGCCATAATCTTCAGTTTTGTCATCTATTGCGTTTGCCATTTCTTCGCTAGTTAATTCTACAACATAAGGTAAAACTAATTGATGGTTTCGGTCTGGTAATTGTGCAGGAGCCACTTGCCCAGCAGCGTCTAACCCAGCAATTCCATCAGCAATATTGGTATGAGCAGCAATATAATCAGCGATAGCCTTATCAATATCTCCACCGCCTCCACCTAATTTTTTAATTAGGGCTATGACCATACCTAAACTTAAATTATTAGCCATATAATAGACCTCCTATTTATTGAATATCGTAACTAAATACAATATTAGCGTCAGGAGTACCTATTACAATTGACTTAGTAACAGGAATATAACTTCCACTATCATAAGCAACCGCTTCAATCAAAGCATTAGGAATTCCTCCGTTTACAGAAACAGTATTGTCTGCAGAAAATAAAAGAGTAAAAGATATTTTCATTCCACTTAAAAGTAGATTAACATATCTTGCGTCCCTTTCAGCCACGCTTAAATTCTTCCAACCCATTCTTTCACAAATAGAAGCCTTAACGGCTGGAATTGATAATATATCTTGATTTGCAGTAGTTGTAGCAAATTTTACATTTCTTAACATTTTTATAATTTCCTTTCAGAAAAATTAATTGCAAATTTGTGACTATATAATCTAAAATTATTTTGTCAGTTTCTGCCTATTAGATATTTTTCTAAATGTTCCAATCCTATGTTTTGTACGTTTATCTATTGAAAGCAAGTACCTTAAAATAAATAAACCTAAAAAACATAGGATTAGTTAAAATATCTAATCCTACATTATTAATTATCCTATTGTAATATTTCCAACGCCAACTAATTCAGGCTTAGATGTAACTTTAGCAGTAATTGTTCCTGCTTTAGTTGCACTTACTGTATGAGCAGCTTTAGTGTAAGTAACACCATCACTACCAGTAATAGTCAAATCATCTAATTGTTTATTAGTTAAAAGGAATGAATATTGACCATTAAATGCATAAACAACAACTGGAATAGCGTCGCCAGAAGCACCTTTTAAGTCAGAAACTATAAGAGCCTTAACATCACTATACCAAGCAGCGTTCTTTAATTCTTCAACGATATATCCATAAATTTCTTTGCTTCCACAAGGTTGAGCAGTTCCACTTGGAGTGAATGCTAATGCAGAACCAGTAAGTTCTTGTTGTGCATATCCATCACTTGTTAAAGCAAGACTTTGAGTACCACTTAATTGTAAACGTGGAACTACAACTGTAGCACGACCAATAACACCTTCGCCTGCTTCATCACTTGCAAGGTCTGCTTCTAATACAGCATAAACAACCTTTGGAATAATGTTTGCAGGAACTGTAATATAACGTGCTGAATCATCGATTGCGTTAAATGATACACAAACAGAAGCATTTGCTGGAATACCCCAACTTTGAGGAACTGTGATAGTATAATTATCACCAGCAGTAGCAAGAGCGATACCTTCACCGAAGATTTCTCCATCGTATTCAACGTAACCAACAGCAGCACCACCGTTAACACCTACTGGAGTTACACCAGTTAATGTGCCAACGTAATTATTTAATGTAACGTTCATTTCTTTACGAACTGTAAAACTTGAAGCAATTTCACTACCTACGTTAGCAGCAATCATACCTAAGTCAAAACGACAGTCAGTAAGAGTTAAGTTCATCATAGCTGATGTAAAGAAACGTTTTTGTAATTTGTTACCCTTACCACCTTGAATGTCAACAGCAGAGTTTGTAATATCAACTGTGTTGTTTAACATTGTCTTTGAACTTGCTACTAAAGAAGTGCATTGTTCATCGGCATAAAGTCTGACATCGGCAACACCAATTAAAAATTTCTTCATTTTGTTTTCCTTTCTTAAATATGTAATATAATGCATTATTATATATAGTATTTTACTATATTGATAATTTAGCTTTCATTTCTTCAAACTCGATACTATTCTCTTCAATAGTTTCTTTCTTGCTCTTAGAAATATCTGAAAGCCAATGTTTTATGTTTTGCTGGTCTTTCTTTTCTAGGTTAGGAGATAATATCATCTCTAATTCATAATTAGATAGAACTTCACAACTCTCTAATAACTTAGTGAATTGTCTTATGCTCATCTTATTTATTTCTTCAAAAGAAATGCCAGTTTTTGCCATAATTCGATACTTTAGGTCTTCAAACGAACACATCTTATTCTTGTTATGCGAACGCTTAAATTCCTCAACCTCTTTAAGTTTTTGACGAATTGAAGGGTGGATAGATAAATCTACCTTTTCAATATTATTCTGTTCAAGAATTATATTTCTTATTTCGTCAAACTCTTCAGGTTCAATTTCTACATCATCTAAATAAAAATGCAGTTTCCCACTATCGTCTGTATTCATATCAATCTTATCTTTTGCCAAATGTAAACATTGACTAAGAACTTCCCATAATAAGAAGAATAAAGTTTGATTATTGTCTTTAATAGTCTTATACAATAGAAAATCTAAATATGACATTTTGATAGTTTCAGGATTGCTCCCTTGCATTTTCTCTTCGTCAAGATTTAGCACCATTGGTATAAGTCCACCTAAGACCTCATATAGACTTATAGGAATTGGATAAATATAATAAGTTTTAAACTCTGGAACTTGTACCTGCCTAGTTCCTCCTACACCATCATCTTCTTCAATTGTCTTTATACCTGTTTGTTTCATATAAGCAACTGGATAGTTATTAGCATAGAAAAAACTATAATATTCTTTAGTTCCGTAGAAATATTGTGCAACTTGTACAAAGTCTTTGTATTCAGGTGTTTCTATAATATCAAGCATTCTATAATACCCTTTCCTTTATTATTAACAAAGTACAGTAAAGCATAAGAAATAGCCAGAATAGTTTTTATTGGCAGTATTTCTCCACCACCCATTCTGTCTTCCTACACTTGCAGGAGCTTCTCTATTCATAAAGATTTTAGAGTTAGTTCCACTACCAGGTATTATAGTATGTGTAATATTACGCTGAATCTCTCTACCAATTAAATAAGCTCTATCTCCCACTTGAGTCTTATCTGTAATAATTCCTGAACTAAGTTTATTTGGAACAACAATTTCCATAAGGATTTCAATTGCTCCTGAATAATCATTAATAGGAATTAAATCTCCAGTATAAATTCTCACTTGTGGTATGTTAAGTGTTAACCCATCATCAATGTCTTTTTGAAAGATTATGTTCTTTTCGGCTGTAGAACCATCGATAGTTGGGTCGACACAAATCATCGATTGCTTTTGTTCATCAGTTAAGTCAGGTTTATATAAGCAATCACGGCTTGGATAATAGAGTAGTTTCCAAAAATTCTTTGCGTTAGGACTGTCGAACAAGAAATTTACAATACATTCGCAAATATTTTCGGCTTGTGCAAATTGATTATACAAATTAGACGGAATGTTATAAATTGTATCATTCATATTCTCACCTACCATTTATTTCCTAGTGTAATTGTTATTGTAACTGGCTTAACACCAGCAGTGGTTTTGTCTGAACAAGTAATTGTAATTGGTAACGGGTATTTACGAGTAGTTTTAATTGTGAAAGAATTGTCCGTAGTAGCGAAAGTAATATCACTGTCGTCTTGTCCTCTCATATCCATAACTATTTCAAACGAATCAGCAGCCTTCTCACCATTGATATAGTTATAAACCTCATATGTTTGTGCAACATTAAGTGGTACATTAAGAACTTGTGGTGTTATTAATACTTTACTTTCCTGTGTGACAACGGCTTCTTCCATAGAAGGAACGTATTTAAAGTAGAACTCTAAATAATTTGGAGCAATATGGTCGTTAATTTGTGTTACTTGGAAAGTGCCTCCATTAAACACAAAACGGTCATTTATGTCGATAGTTGAAGTAAACTCGTTTCTTCTAGCCTGTACTACTGCGTTAGCCTGAGCCTGTGGGACACCCTCAGAACTTTGAGCAAGTCCAGTGCTACTCATATTATTATTAAAGACACACGGATAAGACCAAACTAGCACGCCATCTTTGTATCTCTCCAATACATTATTACAAAGAACAATATGCCCTTTTACATCATAATAATGTTGTGTATCTAAAGAAACCATTAACCAAGGATAATATGTGCTATCGTGGTCTTTATAATTCCAATAAATCATATCTCCTATTTCAAATTGTACATTATCATAAGGATAGGAAACTAAATATTTCCAACCAACAATTTGGTCTGGTTTATTACCATTATATATCCACGTGTCATATTTCACTTCAGGTATTTCATTTTTATAAACTTGTCTATAAGATAAACTATCTTTAAAACTATCTTTGATTTCATCTACTAAATTATCTTCAGCGGTAGAATCAATACTTTTAATGTAATTTATTCTTTCTCTACAAGGTTGTAAATTATGAGATGTTGGATATTTCACCTAACACCCCCTACCCCTGCCGTGCCAAGTGGTTCCTAGAGGTTTTAAACGGTTTTGTGTGTTGTATTGCATTTTATAAGAATATTCACTAATTAAACTTTGTACCCAATTACGTTGGTCGTCAGCACTAGCAATATTCTTGTCAAGTAAATTAGCTGTACTATACATCTTAGTTGAGCCACCATAAATGAATGTACGAGATAATTTAGCATTATTTTTATTTTCTTCAAGGAATGGAACTACCATACCTTCAGCAAGAATTGTAATTTCTCTTTCAGTTAATACGTTGTCAAATTGACCAGAAATATATGGAGAAATCCAAATATCACTCAAGTTACTTGGTGCTGTATTAAACGTATAAAGAATGTAGTCTTGTTGAAATTTATAACTGTAGTTAGTAGATTCTACATACACAGAATTATCTTGATATTCTCTCACGCCTACATATGTAGATAATACATATGGCTTATAAGAGGCTAGCATACCAAAAATGCGTTGAGCAATATCGTTCGTACTAGCATTAGTTACAATGTAATCTTGGTCACCTGGTAAAGTAAAAGAATCATTAACCCAACCTACTGTAGGTCGATATAAAGATATTAGTGTTTCTTCACTTCTATTTTGCGTTTTTGTTACTTGTAATTCGCCATCATTATTAAATTCATATATTGAATATACAGTGCCATCTTTTTGACCTACAAAAGTTAATAACTTATTTTTAAAAACAGTTCCAAAGTTTGTAGATGTTAAAGCTGTATTAAAGTATATTGTTTTTCCTTTTACATTGTCCCCAATCTGCAATGAATTAGGTACATCGTAATAAGGAACGGCAAATTCTGTGTCGGTTCCATCTCCCACATAGTTGAAATCTTTTTCCCAAAAAGGAGTATATTCAGTAAGTTTAGATTGTGGTATAATATCAAATTCAAATAATGAAATTGCATATCTAAGCCATCTAAAATTTAGAGAATAATACATAGGTTTTGGGAGCGAAGAGAGAACCTTCTCAAGTTTTAATAATCTTGACTGACAGTATATATCATCAAAAGTTGTTCCCAAAACTGTCACTCTCCTTTCTTATCTCACAATATTATTGTGGGCGATTCTCATAGGCTTTTATAGATGAAATAACATCTTCCATTTTACGACCGAAGAATTCTTCAACTTTAACTCTGGAATTATAGTTCCAATTGTTAAATGTCGTAGTTGTCATTAGAATATAGCCGAGTCCATAAACAAGTTGATGAAGTGCAATAAAATCAGTCTTATTATTAGTGAATCTATTAAATTCTTCAACTGCTTTTTCTGGACTCTCTTCTAATAACCAATGTTTAAAATAATCTTCAGATAGTATAGTATACTTTCTGATATGGAATTTTTCATAGTTTTCTTCGTCAATAAAAGAAATAACGCCTCGTTCTAATAAACCTTTTAAGTTACAAACATTGCCCTTTAATAACTCTTTTAAATCTGCTACGCTAACATTTTTAACATCGCCATTAGGGAATTCATAATCGATTCTTTTATCTGGTGTGCCTAAACGAACTGGGTAGACAGAATGTCCAATCATTTCAACTTCTTCATCAGTATATCCTGATGCTGTAGGTTGAGCCATTGAACCTGCTTGCATATTTAGTAACATTTGTTGTAAGGCTTGAATAGTTTTATTATTATTTTCTATCATCTCTTCGAGTTGACGGATTTTTTCATCTTTAGCACTAGATTTACGTTTTGGTTTTTGTTCTATAATTGGATTTGTATTTGGCATACTTCTATAAATTTCCTTTCTATTAGTAAAAAATAGGTCTTCGCCTAAAACATCATACGACGCCATATGACGAAGACCTATTTTATGTTATATTATAACGGGTTGTCTAAGTTATAAACTACTTATTAGTTAGTAGCTTGTAAGCCGTAATGGCATTGAGTAGCGTAACCAGCGTCGAAGTTCATAAAGTAGTTGTATTCAATACGGTTTAGAGAGTTGTCGATAGCTTCAATCATTCTAACACGTACATAGTTTTCACGAACAAGTTTAACTGGTTTATCACCAACTGTGCTTAATAAAACGATATAGTTATCTGGAACTAAACGTAAGTTAGCAGCGTTAGCAGTTGTAAATGGAGCAGAGAAGTCAGTAGCTTGGTCAATAACAACACAATCTACACCATAAATCTTGCCAAGGTATCCATTTCTGATGATTTCATCTTGTGATACGAAACCATATCCGCCAGTTGTAGCTAAAGCACTAATCTTATTAAATGCAGTAAGTGTACCATAAGCAGTAACACCAGCACCACCATTTAACATCTTAATATCGCTTGCTAATTGAACGAATGTAGTAGCATTCCAAGCAGCACTTACTAGAGCAGTATCAACGATATTAGCACTATTAAAGATTGTGTTAACAACTAGTTTATATTGAGCATATAACATACCTAATTGTACACGTGCAAGTTCAGCACCTAGGTCATAGTCATTAGCTAAAATTCTGATGTAGTCAATAGTTGTACCAAGGCTATAAGGTCTTGGTTTAACAGTGATACTACCAGCAGCGTGTCCTCTTAAAATTGCTACGTTGTCATTATAAGAAGCTCTTTGAGCAATTGGTAAACCTTTAGTATCGATTTCCCAAGTGTAAGAATCACCAAGGTCAACTGTTACGATATTACATAAAGCATTTAATTGTGGAGATACGGCTTCAACCATAACGCCTCTTAATGCTGTTGCTATAATAGAGTTGAACATTGTTGTGAAATTTGAGTTATCGAAAGCAGCAGCTAGTCCAGTTTTTGTTGAGAAATCAGCAATAACGTGAGATACTTCTTTACAATAGCCAAGAATTGCTTTTTTATTTTTATTCATCTCTTCATTGTAATTGTCAAGAGAGAATTTTTGAACCATATTAGTATATCCATAACGAGTATAAGCAGCAGCTTTGATAATGTCTTTTAATCCATTAGCAAGTGCTAGAGGTGCTGCATATTCTTCGCCAGAAAATGTTAAAACATTAATATTAGTGTTTTTCATAGAGTTTTCTCCTTCCTTCTAACCTTTCTTAAATTATTCAACACGTACAAATAGTGTAGGAACAAAGCCAGCACCAGCGTTTCCACCGTTACGGAAGTATCCATCAGCGAAAATCTTTAATTCAACAGGATTGCCAGCAGAAGCTGCAGCAGTTGCAAGTGAGTAAGAGCCGTTACATACTAAGAAATTGCCAGCAGCAACATTAGTTTGGTCAGCTAAAATGTCTTTAGAAATTTCAAATTCCATAAACTTTTCAAGCATTACAACAGTAACAACTGAACCAGCAGGAATTTCATAAGTTGTGAAGTCTGGATTACCAGCAGGACGTCTACCATCTGCTAATGTTTCAAAATCAGCAGCAATGATTAAACCAACGTGCTTAGCAGTAGCAGCAGGTTTAGTAACTGTCCATACATTACAGTTTCCAGCACCTGTCATAGATTCTAATTCAACAACAGTGCCGATGTGGAATTTTTCGCCAGTAGGAACTACGGCGTTAAAAATTAAATAATCAGGAACACGTTTTACAGGATAAGCAACATAATTTGCCATAATTATTTTTTCTCCTTTTAGATTTTTTTGTTAAATTATAGTTATCATTTTGTAACTATGTGTTTTATTTTTATTTGTCAAATATGTGAGCATAACGCTCGTATAATGATTCTTTAGTTATAGTATCATTACCATTGTTAGATTGAGGTAAAGTGTAAGAGAATGGTAGTGGTTCAAAACCATAACCGCCTTGAATAGCCTTTTTAGCCTTGTCTTCTTGACCAGCAGTTAGGTCATCTTCATCTTCTTGTACCTTTCCTTGTTTTTTACCATCTTGTGATTTTGCAACATATTCACATACTTTATCTTTAACTAATTTTTCAAAATCACAATAAGACATTTCTTCTGTCTTTTTGTTAAGTTCTTCTATAGTTTCTTCATCAAAGCATCGTGAATACTTGTCAAGGAACTCTCTCATAGAGATAACTTCTTTTTCTCTTTCGAATACATCACATTTTGCTTTTACTTCTTCAAATTCTTTACACTTATCATCTAGAGAAGCACGTAGTGAAGCACATTCTTCTTCTGATTTTGCTAAAGCTTCTTGAAGTTCAGCCATACGTGTTGCAAATTCGTCAGGAGTACCTAAGTCACCTGGTTCTAAACTGTTTTCTTTAACAGCTTTCTTATCGTCTGAATCTTCGTCAAGGTCTAATTCTTCACGAATTTTCTCAACTTTAGAGATTACTTCCTCTTCATTTTCTTTCTTAGCATAACCTAAAGCACTAGCAAGTCCACCTTTATTGTAAACTGCTTTTCCGCCTTTGATTTCCATAATAGGATATTTTAATTTTTCGCTAGGAGCTTCCTCCCAACCTTCTTCTACTAAGGCATATACCTTATGTACAAGCTCTTTATAGTTTGAAGCTTCTAAAACCTTATTTCTTAAATCAGTTTTGTCTACTTCTCCCCAAGGAGTATCACTAACAGCTTCTTCAGATTCATCAATCTTAATTTCACTGCCAGTTCCAAAATCTTCAGCATTACATAATAAATTATAAACATTATGAATAACGTGGTCTTCGTGGTCTTTTTCAACGTAATGTTCTTTTTTAACTACTTCTTTTAAAGCAGACATCTTATCACGTTCAATACTAACTTCTTCACCATCAGCGTCTAGTTCATAAGGAAGTTTATATATTTTACCAGTTTCATTATCACGAATAATTGCAAAATGTTCATCTGGATAAATATCTTCGATATAATATTTACGACCTTCCCAATCGCCATCACTATATTTATAATCTTTTAAAAATACCCAAATCTTTTCTTCAATAGTTCTTGCACTTAGAGAATTGTTAACTGTTTGCATTGTTCCTTCCTCCTTTCCTTCAGAGCTCTCATCTTTTATAAATTTCTTAGAATTATCTTCAATATGGGACATAACTGTACCTTTCAATAATGGATTATATTTCTTTTCAATAATTTGTACGTTGTCATTGTCTAAGAATGAATTAGTTACTAGAGCAAATTTAGTTACATCTAAATGTGAACCTTCAATACCCTCTTGGATATTTTGTCCTAGTAAAGCAACCCCTCTTAGTCTAATAAAAGAAGGTACGATATATCCATCTTCATCTTTATTCTTAACATCATCTTCTGGAAGTAATATTTCAATAGAAATTTTCATATTGCCACCACGTTTCTTGATGATATTAGCAAGAATAGGTTGATATACTTTGCTTATTGCTCCGCACATTACTAAATAATTTTTGCCATTTTTCTTAACCCATTTATATCCTGTATCTTTAAGAATAATTCCAGCGATATTCATTGATGTGTCATTAAGGCTTTTGTTATGTTCTGCCACATCTGTTGGATAATAAGAATTATCGAATTTATATACGATAAACTTATTATAGAAAGAAGGAATAGCTTCTTCAATAACTTCTTTTTTCAAATCACATTTGTTGCGATTGCGACCTTCGTGAAGTAACCAAAGGTCAACCAACATAATGTCATCATCTTCTTCTAGAAGTTTAATCTTATCTAAATTAAGAAATACACTTTGTGTTGGTGTAGGTTCTAATAATTGATTTTCGTCCACTGTTTTCTCCTTTCTATTATTTTACAAATTTTGTGTTTTTAGCATTTGACCACTCGTGCAAATATTCACTTAATTCTTTATTCATTACAAAAACACTAATAGTCTTACCATTAGTGTGTACATAAGAATAAACTGGAAATGTTTGTTTTGAGGTCATTAACCAATGACATAGTTTTCTACTACCACATTGGTAAAATTGTTCTTTGTCTTGTAATTGTTCTTTTGTCAAACCTACTATTTTCATATAATTTCTCCAGAGCAATTACTTTCCACCGTACTTATAAGGGTCAAATTTTTCATCAAACTTTTGCCAATTGGCTTTGTCATCACCAAGATTCTCCGCTAAGTCCATTAAATCAGTTGCCCATTTAGTCTCTTCATTTTGTTCGTCTTGGAACTTAATGGCTAAACTAATAAGTAATCTGGAATTTCCTTCTACATAAACAGCGTCAAAGAAAGAATCCCATAAACGGTTTGTATCCATTTCTACATCATATGCTAATTGAGTAAAATAAGAAATAGGTTGCAAACTAAGGTCGTAATCAAAACCTTCAATTGGACTGCCAAAATCTAACATTATATTCTTTTCTTCACAAAACTCTCTAACCCATTCAGAATGTTTAAATTCTTCGTGAGAGCGAATTTTAAAGAATTCAGAAAAATGAGCTAGTCCAATAGTTGCAAGATAAGAAGAAACATAAGAATAAATGTATGCGTTTCTAAATTCGTGTAAAAATAACTTTGATAAATACTGTCTAGTATTTTCGTTTACAAATTGCATTTCGTGTCCTCCTTTCTTCCCTATTCTTGATAGTCTCTATGAATGGAAGCCCCATCACTTGTAGAACCATCTTCGCTTTCTTGAGGACGTCCTGCTGATTTTTGTGCTGCTGCTCCATTATATGCTGTTACAATTGGTTTTAATAAATCTCTTGTGCCAAGCATATCACTCATTTGTAATGTTGACTTAATCTCATATGGCTCTAACCCCATAGCGGCTAATGCCCACTCTGGACTTAAATTCATAGTTGTAATTAAACCCGCATAAAGACTAATTTCTTTTTCTTTTTCTGTTGCATTACCAAACATATGAATAGCAAATTTATATCTTGTTGGTAATATTTGTAATTGGAAGTTAACAAAATTTTCAATTTGACTGTAAAAATCTTTAGAAGTTTTTACAAATTCAATATTATTAACGACTGTTAAGGCACTTCCTTGATGAAGTTCATCATCGCCACCTAAAAATGCTTGTGGAATACCACTAGAAGATGAAAAACTATCAGTTCCTAAATTAACATAAGAAGATAGATTATCTACTTGGTCTGTTGGAATTGCTAAACTATCAAATGGAGAAGCGTAAGCAGTAACGTTTTCTGGAAGTTCGGCTTTAATTGCTTCTATCATTTGTTGTGCTTCTTGGAACGTAATAGCCAATTGGTCGCCACTCTTCTTCATAGGAATTTTTAAAGCAATAATCTTATATAGTTCATAAATAAGTTTATTTTTTAAAACATTCTTGTAAGACAAAATATCTAAGGCAGCACCCATTGTACTAGCACCTTCTGGAACTACATCAGCGTGTAAAATGTCTGATGTAAAGCACCAAGATTTTTCTACTGGCATTAAATAATATTGTTGTGGTACAACATCTTCACCCCTAATAGCGGCTTCTCTTGCTTGAATAAAAGCCTCATAAGCAGCACTTAATTCTGGAATAACATCTTTTAGTCCAATGTATTTATCAAAATACGCTAAGTCTACGCAAAAACGCCAACCGTATCCCCAAGGTGCTGTAATATAACAAGCAGCGGAAGGAAGTTGTATTAAATAGTTGCTTTCATTAGTTCTATTTATATAACAATAATATACACCATCATAAGCACACGCTTTTCTAATTCTTGAACTTTGATATTTTATGTTCAATCTACGTAATAAATCATATACTTTGGCTAAATCTTCTTTAAATACCTTTTCTTCTCCAGGTATAATTTCTGGAGCTAAGGAAGTAAGCACATAATTATATGCTGGTAAAGCACATTTGTAATCAAGGAAATTTTTATATTGCCCTACAACATATGATAAATATTGACTAAGACTACGTAAATTATCGGCATATTGTCTTGGATTACACAACCAACGACTGAGCGTATCACTTGTAGCTGGAAGTGGAGAATAGTTGATATTGTTTACATAATCATTAGATAGAATAGGTTGATACATTCCTTTTGCAGCACTATCTTTTGTAATAGTTTCTATTCTTCGTAAATCTTTATGTAGATTGCGAGCAAACACTTCTCTATATGCTTTATCACTCATTTTTGCAGCAAATTCTTGAAGACTCTCGCCTAACGTATCTTCAATTATCTTGATTTGTTCTGGTGTGGCTGGTTTATTCTTTTTTTGTGCCATATATCCTCCTTCCTTTAAATAATAAATTTATTTCTTAAACTTGTTCTTTGTCCTCCAATAGACGAAGAACCATTTAGTCTTGCAAAACCTTCAACAAGTGTTAAATTATCACTTGGTTTAAAGTTATTACGTTCTAGTTCATTAGCAATATAATTGCCATATGCTAAAGCAGTATATCTGTCCTTACGATTTTTTCCTACTGTCTTTAATCTTAAATAAGCTTGCGAAGTATTACCAAAAGATTTTTCTAGTTGTACCATCTCAAGAATTAGACTTTCAGTTTCATCATAAGGTGATTTTAATGTATTTTTTACCTCTGCTGGTAATTCAAAATAGTTAGGGAATGAATCAAAATAAGTTTGTGCAACTTCAGAATCTCCTAATAATTCAATTCTATGTCGCATTAATGCATCTTTTAATTCTCTCGCTATCTTATCATTGAAAGACTCAGAGGCAGCAATAGTGTAAATTACTCTCTCAGCGTCATTATAAGGGCAACGAGCGACCATTTCTTCATCGTTAATAGAACATAAAGGGTCGTACGTAATACCTAATTCTGGGTCATATAAAGGCAATACAAGTGTATCATATACACCTATACCTGCATTTTGTCGGTCAAGAACGATATAATCGCAATCAAGACCATAATATAACCTATTAATATTTAACGCTTGTGTTTGAGTATGTCCACCTTCCATTGTTTCAATATATGAAACTTGCCTTAAGTAGCCCCGTTTGTCTGGAATTAGTCTAAGCAAAATAAAAGCACTGGCGTCATTCGCTTTACCTGCCATAGTCGCTATATCGACACACAACAAACGAATTTCTCCATTCTTTCTTAAATCAGGTCTAAACTTCTTATCTTTTATCAAAGGCTTTTCATAATATGCCCTAGGATAAACAGGATAAGGTATCCTACGACTATCATAAAGTTCTTTATCTTTAAAAAACGCTTTATCAGACTGACCATAAAATTGACACTCCATTTCCATCTGGAATAGCAGTGGATTAAAGTCTGATTCTTCTGCTTCATCTAATATTTGTTCTGGGTTTAACAACTTATATTTAATTGAGATTTGATAAGGAAAAGCAACTAAAGAATATTTCTTTCCTCTCACCATTTGCTTTAAATGGGCTTGTAATTTCTCCCAAGACCAATTAGACTTTAAATAAGCAGATGAAAGGAAAAATTCTTGGTTTCTTTCAAGTGGATAATCTTTCCACTCAGGCTTAAATCTATAACCAACTAAACGTGAATCAGTTAAAAATCTCTTTAATACAGTTGAATATACTTCTTTCTTTATCATACGGAATTCATCACATATTAAAATTTGAGCACGACCAGAACGAGCATTATCAGTCGCTGCTACAATATGCAATAAAGAACCATTATGCATACGAAGGTTATAGTCTACTGTATTTAAGTTGTTTTTAATTTCAGCAATTTCATTATTAAATAATGGTGCTTGTAATAAAATTTGTGGTATTTTTTCTGTGACAATTTTAGCAGCCTGTGATTTTACACCACCTGCTACAACAATTTTAATGTTAGGATACAGAATCATTTTTAATAAACAGAACACAGCCATAAGATACGTTTTTCCTTGACCTCTCGCTGCAATATACATTCCATAGTTATTTCTAAACCACATTGTTAAGATATACTCTTGAAATGGGTGTAAGTGTAACCCATACAACTTAGCAAGTTGTGCTGGATAACGCCTAAAATACTGTGTCCATCTATATACAGCCTTATACTGTTTGTCTTGTTTATTAAGTCCTACATTACCCTTAAATTCTTTTATAGGTAATAATTGCAAAAGAGCCTTGTAATAATCATTAGGAGAACGGTAATTCGCTATATTCATAATTATTGTTCTCCAGCAAGTTTATCTTCAAGTTCTTCTTCAAGCATTATATCACTTTCATCTTCGGTATCATTGAATAACGCTTCAATTTCTTTCACAGAGTAGCCAGACAAATATTCCTCATATTTTTGCGTAACGCTATTATGAAGACCCATCATCTTAGCAATTTGTCCTGTAATAGTTAATTGCAGTTCATCAAACCAATCAGGAGTAGTTAAAGGTAAAATAGGTTCATTTTCTTCTATCATCTTTATCATCATACCAAAACTTTGACCTATGTCGGCTCCGTTTTCAGTTTCTTGAATAGGTTTAAGACCAGCGTCCCCAAGTAGTTTTGATAAATTCTTATACAAAGCATCTGGTACTTCTAACCCACGACGTTGATAAGAAGCAATATCCCATTTTAACAAACATATTTGTTGTACCAATTCTCTTTGTGCTTTACCTTCTACTACATAAGAAGTTGCCCATTCCTTAAACTCTCTCTCTAGCCAATTAATTTTTTCTTTATCGCTAGTGTGCCATTTGTAAGTTAATTCATCATCAACACAAAGAGCCGCAGGTGCTTCTTCTACGCCTGCTTTTATCTTAGCAACTTGAATAGAATCAATATAAGTTTCATCTTTACTGTCTAGCCAAGTTAAGTTTTGATTAATTTTTAAAGTAAGAAAATGGAAATATCTTTGAGCTTTTTCTACTTCGGTTAAATCTTTATCACTTTTAAGTTCTATAAACTTAGAATAAAGAACTGGCTTATTAACTAATTGCATTGCTTCTTTTAATAAAGAATAATCAAACTCTCCTTTTGTATTTAAACACATTCGAATTAAACATTCTTTACAATAAGGTGTTATTCTACCATCTGGCGTAAATGTATAAAACTTACTCGCCGCTAAATCCTTTTGACACTTAATACATCTATAAGTCTCTTTAGGTTCTTTAGGAGTTTTAATAACTGGAGCAGCAGGTTTTCTAATAATTGAACGTCCCATAACTCCCTCCTTTCTATAATAATAATTCTACAATAAAACTTTATTATTTCTCTTTTGGATATAAATATGATTCTCCTAGAGCAGTTGCCCATTTTTCAGTATAAAAAGTATCATATTCTTTTCCAATATTACATTTCCAATTACTTATCCAACTACACCATAAAATACTAGGTATAGCAATTACTGGCAAATATAACCAGCCAAGCAAATAAGATTGCAAGGTATGACCATATTCGTGTGCTAAAACTGTTTTATAAGTGGATTCTGCTCTATAGTCATACATAAACCTAAATTCACCAACTGACATACTACCACTTTGTATTGTCCAGGTATAAGACTTAATAGTACTTCCATCAGGGTAATCAACAAATTCTACAAATTTAATTCGACCAGTAACTTTTAAATAAAGCCAAACTACCAACCCAACTATGTTTTGTGGCAAGCACCAAGAAATGTTAACTAAGAATAATAAAATCTTTAATAATATATTTTTAAATTTTTTCATTTTACATCTCTCCAAAATAAAAATTACCTACACAGACATTACTCTATGTAGGTAAAAAAGAACGCCCGAATAGGTCTTAGCTACACGAACGTTCCACACGATTCTCGCTTTTGCCGTAATATGCGATACTCGCCCCACCTCACTAAGTGTTCCCAATACTTAGAGAGTAAAACTTGTAACTCTAGAAAATTTAATGGTAACTCAAATTAGATGTTAATAGAATACACATAAAATAAAAAATAGAAATTAATAGAAAATAGAGGTTACCATTTGTTTTTCTTTTTTATTTTTTAGTTACACTTAATTATATGCCGTTTATGAAATAAAACTCAAATGTTTTATGAAAATTTCTTAAAAAACTTGCAAAAATTTTCACTCACACTATGATATCATATGTGGCATACTTCCCATAATTTTCTTTAAACACTAAGAATAAAGCACCAGCATCTGCCGATTTCTTTATCTTTCGTGAATAATCGTCGGTACCTATCAAGCTCCTAACACCGATTACGTATTTTCCTTTCCCGACATTAGAACTATTATCATAGTGTTCGTGCCCCGCTATGATATAATCGATGTTTACTCCGTACTGTTCCTCGTAGCTTGTAATTGTCTTAAAGCGGTCTCTGTCTACGGCGTGAGTAGCTACTATATTGAGTCCCGCAACTTTTAGCAAGGATATATCGGACATTACATTTTCGGTAAATGTAACGTTAGGGTTATTTTCCAACGATATTCTTATCATTTCTAGAATTATCTTGCTAATATTCTCTTCTTCTAATTCCCCTCTTTTGGTTCCAAGTGGTCTAATCTCTTCGTGGTTTCCTGAAATCTTTGTGAATCTAATATTGACATATTTGGAAATATCATTTAGCCAAACTGCTAAAAATCTTGCAATAGTTATGGCTGCATCTACTATTCCATATTTAACTTTATTAAGGTCACTCATTCTTAAAACACCTTGAATAGTGTCCCCTAACTCTACAATGTCAATAACATCTAATTCTTCTTTTTCACAAATATCTAAAACGTAATCACGCACTTTCCATAAGCGTTGATATACAATTTCAGGATTGTATTGATTAATAACTTCTCCATTAAGACCATACAATATAAACTCTTTCCCAAAGTGAATGTCTGCTAGGCATAGTACACCTGCTTTTGCATTATGGGGTACAAAACGAGCTACTGGTGTTTCAAATGGTGGTAACTTATCTACTGCTTCTTTCACTGCTTCGTGTACGGCTTCTTTTCTCGCTTCAGTACGGAGTAACGATGTGAGAGCCGTTTTTGTATCTTGCAGTTTTATACGTTCCTTTTGTAGCTCCTGTGTTTTTAGGGTTAGTTCATCTAGAATTTCTACCCTATCAGAAAGGACTTTTTCAAGACCTTCTTTGTCTATAAGGTCAATTGCTCTATTCGCTCCATAAGCTCTTTTACGAACTTCGCTAGAGTTAAAACAATTTCCCTCGCCGAAAAGGAGTTCAGAAAGGTCTTCCCAATCGGCTGTTATAGTCTTATCTACAAGTTTGCCTTTGATGATTCTCTTGAAAAACTCGTATTCAGATTCACCTTCTCGGCGAGTTAATTCGTTCATATCTTATTAATCCTCCATATAGGCGTTTATTGTATTCATTGAATAACTACGAATGTTTCGAGCCTTTACAACTTGCGGTTTTTCCTTAATGTATGCAGGTGGTGCTAATCTATAGTTCTTGGTTCTGTGAGCATTATTACGTAACCAATTTACAATATATGCATTTTCCTCGCCAACATAATGTTTCTTATGTTTGCTCTTTCCTTGTCTTCTTGTAACTACATAAGTGCCAAGCAATTCATTCTTTTCTAAATATCTAAATTCTTCTACCGTAACCGCAATCATCTTATTCGTCCTCCTCTTCATTATCGTCATCTATTGCTATTGCTGTTAATTGAGCTTTTTTAGTTTTCCAACTATCTCTTAAACTTTGCTTAAGTTGTTTACAAGGTATGAACTTAATTTGTGGAGCCTCACAAGAAGTAACCACCTTATTAGTTCCCCATTGAACTACTGGTCTAGATTTGTGAACAGTTGGTTCTAATGAAAAGTAACCGCTTAATGTTACTGTTTCAAAATTTAAAAGCTTTTCCATTAAGATGTTTAAGAAAGCCTCACACACAATTCGGCTGTCTATAATGCTTACATTTGTTGTCTGAGCAACTTCACGATAAATGTCTTTCAAGGACACTCTGTCTGTTTTGTTTTCCTTCATTTTATCAGTCCCTTCTATAATAAATTTAAGATAAGATAGAGCGAAAACATTGTTCTCTTTCTTATCCTATAGTGTGAAAAAATATTTTGTCGCGTAATCATCGAGAAAAAGTGATGATTTAAGATGGAAAATTGGAATTATTTTGTACATTTTGGGCATCGCTTAGCGTAGCGTGCTTTAGCAGCAGGTTTAAACAATTTTCCACAACATTCACATTGAAAAATCTTTTCACCAATAATTTTATCAAAATATAAACTCATATCACTACCAATTCTAAACTCTAAAACCTTATTATCTTCTTGACCAAATTCTTGCCAAGGTTTATAAGACATAGGGTTAAGATATTTTTGTTCTTCGTGATAATTAATTTCAACCTTTAAAATGGGCTTTAAAAGCACTATTATTTTGCGTTTTTTATATAGTGAGTGTAATAAGTCAAGGGTATCGCTATCTTTCAAATTTAGCCCCAAAATGAGCTTTAAATCACGAATCTGAATAGCACTATCACTGTTCAAATATATCCATCTGTGTTGTTGCCATTTTGCTAACGTAAATAACACAAATAATAACTTTTGTTCCCATAGAGTTAAATTACTATCACGAATGAAATCTAGTTCGTGTGATGTAAAAGAAATTGTATCTTGATAAATTTGTTTATTCTCTATTGCTAATTGAATAGCCTTATTTAATCGGTCATCATATTTAATAGGTCTAAAATCTTTGTCCCAATTAGTACAAAATGCGATTAGTTTATTTTTAACCCTTTGTAGACAGTCCGTTGCAAAAACTTCTGAATTTTCAACTTTTTTGCAGTTAACTGCAGAAACTTCCGATTTTAAAAAGAATTTGGAAAGAATTGTTAAGTCTCTTATGTTAATAAACTTAGCAAAGCCGTTCTTTAATATTTCTTTGTATTGTTCTTCTTCATTAAAAATAAGCACATAAACAACTCCTTCCTATTTCTTTTTCTTTAATTTATTCAGCCAGTTTTCAAATTTGTCATACTGGATTATTTGTCCCTTTCTTTTTACAAAATAGGGAGTAAGTGGCGAAGCGAATATTTCCCACCCATCGCCTTTAATTTTTTGAGCATAATCTAAAACCTTTTGTTGCAACGCTGTTGAATATTTAACAGCTTCACTTTCGGTCATAGTTAGCCATAAGATGTTAGATGTAATTATACTATAACTCATTTACTAACTCCTCCTTTTGTGTAAGATTTAAAGTGGTTCTTTCAAAATGCTGATACAAATATTTAACATCATCAGAATTGAACTCTTCTGGGTCAATCTTTAATTTAAAGAGTTCTACTTGTGGATTTTTACTAATTAAATATTTTACTATTCCTTTTCCAAAGACGTCCCACAAAAAATCTTTCGGTTTATTAGGATAGTAACTATAACAAATATACACAGCGTAATTTGCAAGTTCTTCTATATTAGAAGATATTTGTTCCAATGCTTGCTTTCTTAAACTTTTGTAAAATTGTTCGTAAGTGTTATACTCGCTAGAAGCAAGTGCTTTATTAACTTTAAAATTATTATATTGTCGAAGCAAGTCTAACATTTGATTAAACTTAGCACTACCTTCTTCAATTTCATATTCAGGATTAAACAAAATTGTGAATATATTTTGACTAGAGATTGTTTTATCAATATTAAGTTTTGTAAAATCTTTTAATTGATTTTCCATATAGTAACAAATACGATTCATAGTTCCATTGGTTTCTAACAACGGATTCTTTTGTTTATAATACTCCAAATACTCTTTATACTCAGCAGTTGGGCAATTTTCGTATTCGGCTTTTATTTCTTCGTAAGTTTTACCAAATACAATAAGACCATAATTGTCAAAGTCCTTTCTAAACTTACGATATTCTAATTTATAACTAGGGTATAAATACTTCATAAAGTAGGGTCTTTTATCTGCTAGGATACTATTGTTAAAATTAACAGTGTTAATATTTTCAGTACATCTTTCTGGGTTGTTATATTTATACCACCACTTAGGAAATTCTTTTGTTTTAACACCTTTAGCATTATCAATAGTTGCCGATTGCTGTTTACAACAAAGTTTTAAACGCTTATTAATTTCTTCAAACTCTAAAGAACCAATTTTATATTGAGATTGAATTTCGTAAAGAGATGTTGAAATATTTGTGATAAATCCTATTTTAGTATTATAGGCTAGTTTGTCCATTTTATAAAGTTGTTTTTCATCTAGTTCTACTTTTTCTGCTTTCTTTACAGCATAAGAAACTGGATTACCCCCATATCTTCCATTGATGATATAAGGGTTAGAGGTTGTGCATACTACATCGCCGTCAAACAGTTCTACCGTTACTTTCGTAATACTTTAACACATTCTCATAATGTCGGCTTAGACTATATCTTCACCATTCTATTTGTAAATAGTTTAGGTGTCTTTCCACTTGGCGTTAGCTACTCTCTTTCGAGATAGTCGTTGAAGGTTTCCATTTAGGACTTCCCTGCTGATTATCTATTGTTAAGGCGAAGAGTAGGTCATAGACCCCTTCATTTAAACTCTTCTTACCATCTTCTACCTTGTTTCTGCTCACGCTCCATATAGGTGTAGAAGCTTTAAGATTTCCCAGCAATTCAAAAAGATATTTTCCATCTGTATTTCTACAAACGCGGACTATTTTGGTCTTGTTAATCCGAGCCAGCGTGCAACATACAATCAACTCCAAATACATTATAAACTATTGTATCGGTTTGATATTTGTACCACTCTTTAGTTTCTTCATTGTTTTGTAAATTAAGTAAATTAACTTCACTTCTCCAAGTCAAAGGAGCACGCATTGCTGCTACTTCCTTTACACCCCTTTGATTCCAATAATGTGAAAAATGTTCGTTTCTATTAAGTAGCCCCTTAACTTCTAGTCCAAACATATGTTCACAAAAAGCATATGGGTCGCTTACCATTATTTGATAATTTCCTGCAATTAAAATTTTTCCAAAGTAACTTTCTTCAACTCTCTTATTTAGAGAATTAACTATTCTACTTTGAATATAGGGGTCAGCAATTAATCTTTTATCTAAAAGCAACGCTCTTACAAAATGGTCTTGTATTCCTTGCCATAACTTTTCAGGGTTTTGCTCTTTTACAGCCTTACCTAACAAATATAATTGCATTTGGTCTACATCTCCACCCTTAATTCCATTTAACCAATCAATAGTAGGTTGGCATAAATTAGCAATATCTTCATCGCTTAAATTAAGAACTTGTAAGAATTGGTAGTTAGTTCTAATATAATCCTTTTCAATCTTAGGAGTAAACTTACTTACTCCCCAATGTATTTTACTTTTCTTTAAACACTCACAGTATTCTTCCCAAGATTTATAACCTCTCCAAAGTTTGAATTGACTTTCTGATAATACTATGTCAATTTCATAAGGGTTATATCGATTTCCATAAATATCAGTTAGCATTGGGGTTTCTCCAGTTTGTTCTTCTAACTTTCTAGCAAACTTATGAAAATCAAACGTAGCAACTAATCCCTTAACAAATGCACTTCTTATAATAAATGCACTAGGGGTGTGGTCTAATTCTAATTCCCCAGCCCACTCTATCGCTTTGTCAGGACTAATTAACCCCATTCCATCAAATAAGTTGAACTTTAAATTTACCTCTCTAGTGTCTATGTCATCTTCTTGTTCGTTAGAAGGATATTCAGTAACCCACTCAACTTCAGTTAGTCTATCAACTTCACAATCTTTTACAACACAAACCCTTGGTTCAGAAACTCTAAAAGTTGCAGATGATGTTAAACTATAATAGGCATTCCACTTAGCAAGTTCAATCTTAACATCGTGGCACCCATTCTTTAAAATGTTATGGAGCTCCTTATAAATCTTTTCACTAACAAACATAGTTCGATTCGTTCTTGCTTGTCCCGCACTACATAACAATCTTCTATATTTAACTCCGTTTATCCAAAAGCCGCTTCTCCCTATCTTTCCATACTTGGCTTTCTTTTCAGTATAAACACACACATATTCTGGAATATACAACATCTTTTCAATTGAGCGAGTAAGTTCTTTAACTAATCTCTTATTTTCTTTACCACTCTTTTGTTTAATTACAATCTCTCTAGACTTCCATAAATCTTTAAACTTATGTTCGTCGTAAGGGTGTTTAGTAATTCTTCTAATTGCTCTTAACACTTCATTATCAGCAAGTTGTATAATTTCATCATTATACACCGCTTCATCTAGTGTAATATCTAAATGGAAATCACACTTAGCTAATCTCTCGTAAGTAAGAGATAAAATGTTGAACTGTTGTAACTTTAACAAACATATCAATCCTCGCCTTCTTGGTCTTCATAATATAGACCCTGAGTTTCATCTAACTCTAAAATCTCATCATCATTAAGATTTCTATCTTCTTCATACCAATCATCTTCATCAAAGTCTGTTTCGATAAACCACTCAAAATCTTCAAATGGGTCGTGACGATTGTATTCTTCTTTCCTTCTGCTTTCCATTTTATTTATCAACTCTCATTCTTTTTATGTTTCTTTCTTTTCTTGGGCATTTCGCTCTCATCTTTAGCTAAAATTACCCAATAGTTCTTATTACGGTTTTCGTTTCTTTGTGTTTCTTTAAATGATAACACATAGTAAGGATAGTTTTGGTCTTCAAAAAATCCATTAATAGTTTTCATTCCTAATGTTTTACGCTTATCAGCAAAGTAAATAGTAGTTTGTTGTAAGTAATCAATAAAATTCTTTTTGCCTTCACTAAATAATTTCTTTCCAACAAGCTTTCTAATATAACTATCTAAGCTTTTAATATCCATATCATCTTCTAAACTCTTCCAAGCAGTTTCATCAATATGCATTAATCTTGATAACGCAATCACATTAGGGAAAGAACAATTATAAAGTATCATCGCCTTATAGTATATTTTATCCCAATAACGTTTAAATTTTAGTATTTGATTAACCTTGTAATGTAAATGCCCGCTTTCATCTATTTGTGTGTAGATAGCACCATTCTTTATATTACGCCCATACTTCATAACGAAGTCTTCTATATTCATCGTTTCAAAATCATCTACAATAACATTTGCACGTGCTATTTTTTGTAAATGGCATCTAGCACCCTTTTTATACATTTGTTTAATATAAACATTTACCTTGTCATTTTCATCAATAAATCTCTTACGTCCAATACATTGTTGAATTGTATCAAGGTCAGTTACATCACAAATAATATGTTTAACATCACGGTCAATAATATTTACACCATTATCTAAAGCGGTAGTTACAAATAAAAACTGACAACTAAACTTAGATGTTGTTTCAACTTCCTTTTGAATTACATCATTTGACTTCTTTTTAAATTTATCATTAGTGTTATATTTACTACAAATGAAAGCACTACGCCCTTCAAACGCCTTAGCATTCTCATAAGCTTCCTCCGCACTCTTACAAAACATTATAACCTTTTCATTAGCTGGTATCATTCTTAAATATGTTAATATAGATTCATTGTTCTTGTATCTATATAAATTTTCATATTGTAAAGGTTTTAACACTGAATATTTCTTAATAGGTGCTATTTTCTTTTCTTCTTCTAATTGGTCAAAATATTGTCCAATAACAACAGATGTAGCTGATAAGAAAATTCTAACAGCGTGCTTAGCTTTTAAAACTTCATCAATTGCAATGTCTGTTTCGTTATTGAATGTGCTATCTGTAAAGAAGTAATGGCACTCATCACAAACAATATAATCATAATTCTTCAACACCGATAAAGATTCATTACCCTTTGTTTGCATAACCTGAGCACTAACAAATTGGTAGTTTAAAATTTTAACAACATCAACTAAATCTTCAGGAACATCATTTACCATTTGTGATTTTAAGATATTTCTATTAGTTAATATCAAAATCTTCTTCCCGTGTTCTTTGCACCATTTACCAAATGAATGCATTATAAAATAAGTTTTACCACAACCAGTTGATGCATTGATTAATACTAACTGTTCTGGTTTCCAACTCTCTATATCTTCAATACTAATAACATCACTAATATAGAGATTGCTTTGAATCTTGTTCATATTATTATTCATCTTATCAACTCCTTTCTATCTATTTTTATTGTAATTATTAAGATTAGACAAATAATAATATATTGTATCATATTTGTTTTTACAAAAGAATTATAGTATAAACAAATAAATATTGTTCTATAAATGCTCTTTTATTTTTATAATTATTTAAAAAGCGTGCAAGATTTTTGTCAACCGCTCCTGCTAACTCACCGCTAAAAAAGAGTCTTAGCTGATAAAAAATGGCTCTAAAAAACAACAAAATGTTATATATATAATTATGTTATAAATTAGAGCCAAAATAACTAGCATAAGCCCCTTACATAAGCCCTTTATTTCCTTCTCTTCTTGTCTAAATCTTACTTAATTTCTTACCTATATATTTATATTTTAGAGGTAAAGTGGAAGCCTACTTTTTCTTTGTATCGGCTAAACTTAGTCACGTGTAGAATTTTTTAGCTTATACAAAAGAAATGGTTAGCTGTCCCTTTTCTCTTTGCTAATTGTATACTTTCTTTTTTGGTTGTATACCCGCTCAAGCCGCTAGGGCTCTCTTCCAGAGCCAGAGAGGCTCTCTTCTTCCCCCTGAACGTAGCCATTCGGCTACTAGGGGAAGAACTTTATCTTTCCAATCAGTATTTGTTCTTTTCTTTATTATTATATTCTATTTATATATTACTTTTAAAAGAAAAAAGAAT